>Ga0265293_10008275_pt1 | contig 15504 bp, 14 predicted proteins | sample Munlanlewell138R_FD_192505 | JGI IMG/M metagenome (GOLD analysis project Ga0265293, IMG submission 192505) | Leachate microbial communities from a municipal landfill in Southern Ontario, Canada - Leachate well 138R | ecosystem: Engineered > Solid waste > Landfill > Unclassified | place: Canada...
GCCGGAACGAGACTGACCTGCCGGCATCCTGGTCCGGCGTCTCCCCGTTCTTCTGCGGGATGAACGTCGGGGCCGCAAAGATCGGGTAGTAGTAGAGCATCCACTTCTCGATGAGCAGCCCGAGCGGGAAGGAAACCTGGTCGCCGGCGTCCTCCCGCAGGTGCGAAGACTGCTGGCAGACCTCGATGACGCCCCGGAGGAGGGCATACTTGTAGGTCGCATGGGTGCTATCGCGCTCGATGATGTTGTTGATCCGGCGGTAATGGGAGAGATCCATGGGTGGAGAGAGATCGGGGGGATGAGAGATATGGGTGCCGGTTTTAGGCTAGTGTAGCATTTAGCGTGGAGATCGTTGCACTTCTAGAGTTGAACGTTCTGCAATTGTTTGAAAAACGCCAGATCTTCCGGTTTAGGGTTTGTGTCGCTCCGGTAGATGATGTCGATCGGGATCTTTTTGTCGTCAATGCTCTGGAGATATTTCTTGTTGTGCGGGGTCAGGCTGATGTAGGGAGAGACTATGAAGATCTGCTCCTCCACGTTCTTGATGATATCGATGAATCCTGCACTCACCCCCGGTGCGTCGAGGAAATCTGCCATTCAGTTGCTCCTGATGGTATATTATTGAGTGAAGATCAGGCCCGGGAACTGCTCGGGCTCGTACTCAACTCGTTCCATCTGGAGCGCGACAACGAGCCGCAAGAGCGGGATCCCGGTCTGGAAGTCGTCCATGCCGGCGATGTTCCTGACCTTGGGCGGTGATGCGGGTGCAGGGTCGATGATGGGTGAGATGAGGGAAATGATGGATATCTCAGAAGACCGAGCAGATCTGATCGAAGTGTCTTCTGGCGGTGCCGGTCAATCCATCCCTTCTTACGGTAACTCACACCTGAACGCCAGAGGATACCAGAGAACAGCCGATATTATCGACCAATCTCTCCCGGAACCCGTTGAAGGCGAGTGATCTAAGAGTAGATAGCGTATTTTCCGATGACGGGAGGATCGGGAGGGCATGTGCCCGAGTCCAACCGAATCATCTGATGCCGGGGCGAACAACCAATGGAGGGTATCTATAAGGGGATGGAAGATGATCCTACGCGAAGGGAGGGCACAACTGTGTTGAAGTCTATGGAGCAGGTGCCCAGATGGAGGGGAGATACGGGTGATAGGAAAGATTCAGCGTCTAAGTCTACGTGACGTATGGAGGCACGAGGCATATGACTTCACTGCCTGGCTTGAGGATAACATCGATGTGCTCAACGATGCACTTGATCTGTCGCTTGGCAACGTTTATCGGGAACAGAATGCGGGTGATTTCAGTGTTGACCTGGTTGCAGAGGACAATGACGGTAATCTTGTGGTCATCGAGAATCAGCTGGAGCGTAGCGATCACGACCACCTGGGCAAGGTGATCACCTACCTGACGGCATTGGAGGCTAAGGCCGCGATCTGGATTGTAGGTGAACCACGACCCGAACATACACGGGCAATAGCATGGCTGAATGAGAGCAGTGCTGTTGCATTTTATCTTGTGAAAGTGGAGGCTATATCGATCGGTGAATCCCCGCCTGCGGCCCTCCTGACCCTGATAACAGGTCCGAGCATAGAGGCGGTCAGGGTTGGAGAGAAGAAGAAGGAGCTGGCGGGAAGACATAAGGTTCTCTACTCGTTCTGGGAGCAACTCCTGGACAAAGCAAAAGAGAAGACAGACCTGCACGCGCATATATCGCCCACTCACAAAAACTGGATTGAGACATCTTCGGGGCTGCCTTCGCGACTTATCCTGATTTACAAACTTCGAAGCCACGATGCCCGGGTGGAACTCTATATCGACCATGATACTGATACTGGCAAAGGGAATGTGGAGATATTCAATCAGCTCAAGGCAAACAAGGAACAGATCGAGGAGATATTTGGCGAACCGCTGGACTGGGACGTACTTGAAGGGCGAAGGGCATGCCGGATAAGTAAAACAATCCCCATCGGAGGTTGGGAGGATGAGGACGCCTGGCCGAAGCTTCACGAGGTAATGATCGATGCCATGATCCGTCTGGATAAGAGTCTGCGCCCTTACGCGGTAAATCTCAGGTTGCCGATAAGAGGGCAATCGCCAACAGTTGCGGGCAGCCCATGAAGCAGGCAATGGAGGGTAACACCTTCCAGGGAGGGAGCGATCCGGCAGATGCCTTCCCCCCTGCGGTGAACAAGAGGTTCATGTCCATCTCCTTGTAGTGATCAGAAATGCTGTAGATCGGGAGGTATGACCTGGGATAGATGAAAGGGAGCAATACAATGGCTTTTGCCAGATTGCCCGGACTCACCCGCCATTGACTCTGATCCCAGGTAAGGGCGGGGTTGATGGCCTCGACAGACTCGATCCGGTCGAGGAGAGAAGCAACGACCATGACGAGGAGAGGGGTTTTTGAAGCAGTGAAATGCTCTTCTTCAAAAAAGTGAGAGGAATAAAAAGTAGACAGTGTTTTGGTAGAAGCGATACCAGTAGCAGCTTAGCACACTACCGATCGTTCCGGAAGGCCGGTTACGCCTATCACGTCGAGACGACCCTGTCGGTGCACAGAACGGAGGATGAAAGCGATGTTCCCGAGTGAGATGAGAAACATCCCCACCTTAAATCGACACATTAAAGTATTTTTTATCATTTATGTTCTCTATATCGCGCAATACCTGGTGGTGGTATGGAGAAAGATCATTCTGCTGATCTCATTAATGTAGATCTTGAGTTGCTTTCTGTATTACTTCAGAATCCCTATCTCACGCGACCCGGGGATGAGATTGGCGAGACTGCTCTCATAAAATGGGTTGAGCGAGAGTGCAAGTCTCATGCGGGTACTGTCGTCAAAAAAGAGGACATACTCGGTCTAATTACGAAATTAATTCTTGAGGGAGTGTTTACCGGGAAAAGGTACGGAAAAAAGATGCTTCTAAAACCAACACACAATTATTATCTACTGAAGAGCGGCCAGCCGATGGTCCCGCTGAAGAGGGAAAAAACTCAGGTATCACTCTTCGCAGATAGTGACGATCATTCTTTCATAGAGAAAAATAGACTACTTGAGGCTTCCGAGATAGGCGATACCCCCCTCCATGCTGATGAGGGATTTGGGGAGAGGAAACTTTCCCAAGGTGCCACTGCTCCTTATAGTCGCTCTCTACTGGAGATAATACGTCATTATGATGGACCTGATAAAGGTTTAGTGAAGTACCTTCCTGCTTTCTTTAATCTTGCATGTAATATCCTAAATGACAGGTACACTGATTGGCACACTAAGATTCTCATCAGTTCTGCTCTCGGTTACTTTGTACTGGAAGAAGATGTCATTCCAAACCACACCGAATTTGGATATCTCGATGACCTATATCTGCTCGTTTATGCCCTCCGAGAAACTAAACGCCACGTTTCACCATCTCTCCTCGAAGACAACTGGGGATATTCAGAAAATATCCATGATCTAATCGAAGAGGTATATCATGATACATATACAGTCATCCAAGATTATGCATGTGAGATTCTCCATAAAGTAGGTTTGAGAAAATTCAAAGAGTTAGAGTTAGAAGAGTACTCAGGAACCTATCCGCAAAAAATTGCTAAGTTAGCTCAAGAAAAACGTGAATTGATAGCTTTAACGGCCTATCTCATAAAGTTGATATATCGCACTAATTTGAAAGGGCGAGAACTCAAGCGGATCAAAGACTTCCTTATACAATATGGTGATTACACGGAAATTGCACGGCTTATTGAGCTTTCGAACAGGGATTATTCGATAGAGACAGCATTAGAGCCTGATATGGAATCTTTTGAAGTTGATCTCAAAAGAGAGCTCCAGCAAGCACGCTTAAATGCGTTACTTGATGACCAAGATACGGAATAGGTGTAGAATGTCGTTTCGCGATCTCGAGTTAAAGCATTCATATACATCAGAAAAAGACAACCTTCTCGAAGATTTTTATATTCCAGTTCTGAAAAAAGCGGTCAGCTATAAACGAATCACAGGTTATTTCTCATCGAGCTCATTTTTAACAGCCGCAGCAGGGCTTGGGCAATTCATCAAAAATAATGGGCATCTAAAATTTATCTTAAATATTGTCCTTTCTGAAGATGACTACACTCAGATCGAGAAGGGAATGCAGAGTCCCGAAGAAATCATTGAAAATTACCTCATTCACGATCTGAGCTTTTTTGAGGACGAGTGTAGGAGAGACCACAGTAAGGTATTGGGGTGGCTGATTGCACATGATTATCTGGAGATAAAAATTGGCTATGTAAAACAGAGGCTAACCGGCAATGAGATACTCCATCAGAAAATTGGCATACTAAAGGATGGAGAAGGCAACACCCTTTCGTTTAGCGGCTCTAACAACGAAAGTGTCCATGGATGGGTCTATAATTCTGAAAAATTCAAGGCGTTCTTCAGCTGGAAAGCAAATAATGACGTTTTCATTTCTCAGGATTTAGAAGATTTTGATGAATTATGGAACAATAGATCAGCGAAAACGGAAGTTATCCCCTTTCCTGAAGCGGTCAAAAAGGAAGTAATTTCCATTGTAAAAAGGGAACCCATTGATCTTGATGCTCTCTTGACGAACATTGCCAATGCACAAAAGAAAACAACAGATCGGCCCGGTACTGCAACAAAACCTCCAGATATTCGAGAACCAGTGTATCAGCATGATACAACAGATATCTCCCCCCAGAACGGATCCAATGGTGTTTTTGAGAGAGGAGAAGATGCTGAGAAATACGCTATGGTCCGGCTTCGGGATTACCAATTAGAGGCGATCAATGCCTGGTTCCAGAATGAGTGTTGTGGAATTTTTGAGATGGCAACAGGAACTGGAAAGACATATACGGCGCTCGGCGCGCTCAAGCAACTTGTAGAAAGAGAAGATAAACTCGTTACAATAATAACGGTCCCATTTCTCCATCTTGCCACCCAGTGGGAACAAAGTCTGGATAAATTCAACGTAAAAATACCCATCATCCATGTGAGCAGTGTAAACTCAAAATGGAGAGAGAATTTGAAGACAAAGATTCTGGACAACTGGTTAGGGAAGGAAAAATATTTTATCATTCTTACTACACATGACACGTTATCCTCTAATTCGTTTATCGAACTTATACGCGAGGTTAGGTCTCCGATCTTACTCATTGGCGACGAAGTACACGGTCTGGGTGCTGTTACAAGGCTTGAAGCATTACTACCACTTTATACCTACCGGCTAGGGTTGAGCGCGACTCCCGAACGATATTTTGACGAGTTAGGAACCCAAGAACTGCTACAATTTTTCGGTAAGGTTGTATACGTCTTTGACCTGCACAGGGCCATAAATGAGATCAATCCTGATACCGGCGAAACTTATTTGACCCCATACGAGTACCATCCAATCTTTGTTGAACTGACACACGAGGATATGGATGCGTACTCTGCTCTCAGCGGTCAGATAGCTATTCTCTGCAGTAAAAAAAATAAAACTAAGTCAGATCGGCTAGCTCTTGAGCAAAAACTACGTGAACGCCAGGATATCCTGAAAAATACTCAAACGAAATACCCCGCCTTCAGAGAGCTCATCAGCAGCTTAGCAAAGAATGACGAAATTAACCAAACTCTCGTCTATTGCTCTCCACAACAGATCGAAACCGTCCAGAAGATACTCCGGAATCAACACGGTGTTGTTCAGCATCGCTTTACGAGTAAAGAAAATGCAACTAAGAGGGAGGAAAAATATTGTGGCTTGACAGAGAGGGAGTACCTACTGAACAATTTTGAAAAAGGAATATATGACGTCCTGGTTGCGATCAGATGTCTGGATGAAGGAGTCGATGTTCCTGCAACCAAAAATGCTATCCTTATGTGCAGTTCCGGGAATCCGAAAGAACACATCCAAAGACGTGGTCGCGTTCTCAGGCGCTCTCCTGGGAAAAAGAAGGCACATATATATGACATAACAGCTGTACCCACCGTTATAGATGGCCGTTATGCAGATACAAACACAAGGATGCTTGAATCTCAGTTAAAGAGGTTAGAAGAATTTGCGAAAGATGCCATGAATCAAGACGACATTGAGAGAGAGATCTTCCAAGTTCGGCGGAGATATTCAGCTTATGGAGGTTAAAGAATGGCGGATGGTCTTGAGATTAACCATTTAATTATGGAAACAATACGCGAACACTCCCCAAATGAATCTGTTGTTCAGTTAGTTCTTGAATCACTACAATATGAACTTGATATCTGGAATAGATACCTTCCCTGGAGTGACATTTCCGGTCAGTATGAGCTAATTGTGGATAAAATTGCAAGGAGGTTGTTGGATTGAGATTTTCGATATCTTCAATCACATTGACTAATTATCGACAATTTCAGGGAGAACAAACGCTTAATTTTTCATTTGACAAAAACAAAAATGTTATCGTGGTTTTAGGGAAAAATGGTGCCGGTAAGTCAAATATACTTAATGCTCTAACATGGTGTTTCTATGGCATAGAGGTTCACAAAGATGAGGTAACACAGGATAACAGTGGAATGCCTATCATCAATGTGACCGAGCTCGAGACATTGAAACCCAACCAAAGTACATATGCAGAGGTGCTTGTTAATATTGAGACTGATATTGGACCCTGGACGGTTAAGAGGCGTATTGAGGGGGGGAAAACTGCCCTTGGCAAAATGTATTTTGATCCGCCACGGTTGACAGTGATCCATCCCGTTGGTGGGCAAGATAAGATCGCCGAAGGGGAAGAAACTCAAAGATTAATTAACAATTTACTCCCTGAAGCACTTCGTAACTTTTTCTTCATTGATGGTGAGCAGCTGAGGGAATTCTTTAAATACAGCAGTCCTAAGGAGGTTGCTACAGCAATCGACAATGTTTCTCAATTAGACCTGGTGTTCAAGGCTGCGGGAAACTTAACTAAATATGAGAGGGAGTTGCGGAAAAACGTAAAGGCAACGACGCCTCAACTTGAAGCGGTACAGCAACAAATCGAGATATTGCAGAGGAATATCGAAGAGAAAGAATCCTTAATACAAAAGACAAAAGCGGATATCGAAAAAGATTCTCTCGAATTGGTTCAGGTGGAAGAATACCTCCGGAAACATAACGATGCATCAGTCGCTGCGTTACAGCATGAACGGGATACTCTGGATGCGGATGTAAAAATCTTAAAGCAAAACCTTCAGGATGAGGAGATAAATCGGAACAGTTACCTTGTTGATATTGCTCCGTTTATCTTCCTCAAAAGTGAGGTCGAGACCGCTTATCAGCTCATTCAACACAGAGTTGACAAAGGAGAGCTTCCTCCACGAATAAAGGAGACATTTGTTCGGGAATTGATCGAGCGTGGCCGCTGTATTTGTGGGAATGAACTCATCGGCGATGCAAAGCGGGAGCTCGAAGCATACAGCACGCAGCTTGCCCTCTCTGAGTTGAGCGAGGTTAGTATCAGCGGGAAAACAACCATAGAGACTATTTTAGCCGATATAGATAATTTCCCCTGCAGGATTGACAAATACAGCGAGAAGATTGATCAATTCAAGGATCATTTTGACCAGAAAATGCGGAGATTGGAATATATTTCTGAAGAAATGAAGGTTCACAATATCGATGAAATTCGGCGTTATGAAGAGAGAAGAAGGCAACTAACAAGTGCGCTCTCTCGCAAAGATCAGCTTTTAATGATGTATAGAAGGGAAATTGAAGTTTTGAATACTGCTTTGACAGGCAAACTAGAACAAGAGAAAAAAGAGCTATCAAAGGATAAAAAGAACACTCAACTCCGGACTAAACTTCAACTTGTCGAGGATGCTCTTGCAACGCTCGCAGATACAGAATACATCGTCAAAGCAAAAATTCGAAGTCAGGTTGAGAAGAGCACTAAAGAGAATTTTTTGACTCTCATTCGGAAAAAAACGGCGTTCACTGATGTGCAGATCGATGAGAATTTCAATGTCAAGATCATCCACTCACACGGCTATAATGCCATTAACGATCTCTCAGCTGGAGAATACATGATTCTTGGACTGTCGTTTATGAGCGCGTTGATGACAATATCAGGGTTTCATGCACCCGTTATCATTGATACTCCACTTGGAAAGATTGACGATGAGCACAGGGAGTATATCACCACCGAGTTACCCAAGTTTTTATCGGGCACCCAGTTAGCTTTACTTGTTACCCCTACTGAATACGACAATAATGTCAGACACAACCTGCAAGAACATCTCCTGCCAGATAATTTCTTTGAGATCGCTGAAAATGAGACAAAAACTATCTCTGAGGTGGGGTCGTATGGCAGTTAGACACTTCAATGAACCGAGAGATCTGGCTTACAGCAAGCAACATTCAGGATTATTCCAAGGGAAAGATTCCTGGATCGACAAAAATTCACGAGGAATATTCGCGGGGAGAACCCAAAGAGATCTTTTCATATTTGCAATGGCTTTAGGCAAGTACCGTAAGCAAAAATCCGATTTGAAAGACCGGCAAGCCAACATCCCTGTGCAAACTATGGCTGAACGACAAAAATGGGCTGTTTTGTCCATCTCTCTTGCCGGCAATAATGACCTGATGTGCCTGAAAGACGAAAATACTCTCTACAAAGAGGCAGAACGTTATGCAGAAGAGGGCTTAAAGATTCTGCAGTCGCATGCAGATAAATGGGGTTCAGAGTATCCAAAATTCCTTGAGGCTGAGCTGAAGGAAATTCTTCAGAAATCAGAATCTGGTACTGAATAGGCTGCTCGTCTCATCTTTCCATTTTATTAGCTCCAAATCTCTTATTTTAGTTCCCAAATACCCCGTGGGGAGTTAGACTTCATAATACCTTCCTGGACTAAACTATATCTCATCCACTGTGCATTTTTTTTCCACCGTGGGATACCTTCTCCAACAGGCTCGTAGTCAGCATTGGTAAGTACACTCCGGAGCCGTCTTTCCATCTCATCCTCTACCTCAGATTTAGGTGCAGAGCCTCCGAGTGCTTTGAGGGAGGCGATTAAGGTTCCCCTCAAGGTATCTTCTGAAGTATAGTGGCCTTTGCTGGTTCTTGTACCTCTTTGCACCGGCCGCATCGCTGCTGTTTGTGTTGAACGCTGTTGCTTCTCTAATTTTTGAATGTCGGCAAGAATTTTTTCTAACTCGCCCCTTAAATACGTTAAAACAACCGATACTTCGTCGCGGTCCAGCACATCAGCCTTTAACTTCTCCTGCGCCTCGGTGAGATCTTGAGGGATAGATAGATCATTTGTCTGCAACATTGATATTGCTCTATTGACTGCACTGAGTTTTTTTTTAAGTTCATCGAGTTCCTCATCCCCATGAGACTCGAGATTTGTAATTAAGTTGTTTAATTGTTGGATGAGGATCGCTGCTTTTGCAATCATTTATTGAGAGTATGTCAAGCATAAATATAGAGGTGTGGATCTGTTATTCAGGGGGAGAGGGTGTTGTCATCCTCCTTCGCCCTCTAACTCATAACTGGATGCATAAAAAAAGCCATGGACCAACTAAAATCTCAAATGAAATGAGATTCCATAGGGTTTATGCGGCAAAATCAGAGGCATTACTCAACACCTGAGAGAATGAGGGAGAGCATTGCTCCAAGTACTCGCGGATCTACTGAAGTCTTGGTGTAGTGATTTATTTAGATGAGCGGTTTAGGCACCATCTATTTCAACTTCAGTTGATTCAGCTACAGCAGTCGTTACCCCCTCTGCAGGAAGAAGGCTTTGAAAATCACTCAAATCTTTAATTCGCGAGAAAACAGAGAAAACTCCTCGGTTCAGGTGCGCCCGGAACTGAGGAAAGAGATCCGTTTTAGGGTCAAGACCATCAGCTATCAGCCGTTCCCGGAGCAATCCCATATAGAAGCAGTCCCACTCTCCCGTCAGCGTGTACCGATTCAGCTCCTGACCTTCTTCATCGTACATAGCGGGGTCGGGGATCATCGGCTCGTTGAGAGAGTAACAAACGGCAATCCGAAGTAAAATGTTTGGAGTCAGCCCTGTTTTTCCTTTTAACATCTGCAAACGATATGTTGCACCCTTACTCATACGTACCCGGTTAAACGCCATTTGACACCTCCAATCTCTCATTGTCTGCCCAGAAATATCCGGGAACAATCCTGGTTGCACTCTCTTCCTCATCAAACTCCAGACGGTACGCCTTAGCCACATGAGGCGCCAAACCCCGGAAGTAAGCCTGATCAATCTCAGTATCCGTTGACAAGATCACCATCTGGTGGCTTGCGTTCGGAAAAAACTCATTAACAATCCGCTCTCGGTGTTCGCTATCCAGCCTGCCGAGCGGAGTATCAATAACAAATGGAAGCGGGCGACCTGAGCAGATGGTTAGGGCCCAAAGCATAGATACAGCATAGATCTGCTTCTCCCCTTCAGATAATTTGCTTTTATGGATGGGAGTATTGTGTTTGGTGTAAAGGGTGATCGAAAAATCATCCGGGTCGATCTCAATATCTGTGATAAAATCATCTTTCCGAAGGAGCCGGTTGAAGCACTCAAGGAATACTTGCTGGAAATCAGATAGCTTTGCTGTTTGGAGTTCTGTGCTATATTCCTTCAGTACTTCTTGCACTTTAACCGCGAGATTTAGCTGTTCTGACAGATTTTCAATCGACTTTATATTCTCCAATTGAGCTGCTTTGCGCCTCTCAGATTCCTGGAAACTCCACTGAGTCTGTCGGATCTCTTCATCCAGCTGTTTCATTTGCTCACGATATTGGCCTATTTCCTGATGTAACCGGTTGAGGTCTTCGATTATTGGTGAGATGATATCATCTTCTGGGGCCCGGTTGATTGCTAGCTCAACGTTTCGTCGCTCGGCGACAAGTTTCTCAAGCTTATTACTATGTCCTCTCATCTTGATAGGCACAGCGTCTAGTGCCTCATCCATCCACATAAGGATATTTTTTTGCTCGATCGGTGAAAAATTATGTATGGGAGTATAATCCTCAAATCGAGATGAGGGAGAGAGGATTTCCTGCAATAAGGCAGAGAATTTATCGACAATATGCTGATTCTGATCCGGTGATAATGCAACACCTTCCCAGAACCCATTTGAATTGATAGTATCTGTAATTTCTGCAATTTTTTTGGTAGCCACCGCTGTCGCATTCCTCCACTGGTGGTATTGTTCTTCCTCAGCAATCCTCTCTTTTAGTAACAGACAATATTTTGGTGTTAATGCAAAGGGGAAAATGAATGAGCATAACTCGCGGATATGGTTTCGTTCTACCTCAATTTCACGATTGAGTTGGGCTTTTCGTAACTTCAACTCGTTCCGCTTGCTGGCAAAGCTACCTCCTTCGTTTGAGAGTTTTAACTCTAACCGCTCGATCTTACCAAGCGTCTGGTCGCAGTAACTCTGTATCTGCGCTCGTTCTTGATGCTTCATTGACTGCTCTGCTTCGAGCTGCCTGATCTCAGACTCGACCTCTGCCATCTGGTCTTTGAACTCTATTTCTTTAGACCTCTTAACCTGCCGAGAAGTGAATATTCCCAGATCTGTCCGGAGTTGATCAACGATCCGCAGTCCTAAAAGCGACTTAAATGCATCTTTGAGTTGAATATTTGTATCATCATCCTGTGCGAGGCCTTGAATCTTTTCTCCATCAAAGAAGAACAGGCGAGAGATACCTGGTGGGATCAGCTCGTAGATAAACTCCTGCCACTGTTGGGTGTCCAGGTCTCGGATCTCCTCGCCGTTTTTCATAACAAGTAGAGACTCTTTTAGTCCTTTCTTGTGGCGATGCCACGAGCGCCTAACTGTGTAAATGTGGATGATGCCAAGATGAGCATGTTCAAACTCAAGATCTACCGCAGCTCTGCTGACACGGAGAGGTGAACCTGCAATGAGGTGGAAGCGTCCGAAGATATAGTCCTTATACTCATCTTTCCTCTTGAACCGGTACTCGCTGAGATTTGACCCATATAAGCAGAGTCGAATCGCCTCGAAGATAGTCGTTTTTCCGGCTCCATTATTTCCACCGATTAGAATAATAGGTTTACTAAAGCCCTTTTCATCTTCAGGACGGAGATCGAATGTCTGTGTCCCTCGGAAGAGACCAAAGTTTTCAAGGGTCAGTTTTGTGATGATCACGGTAATCCCTCGTTTTCTCCTCAATACTGATACTACTGAATGATCTCTTCTTCAGACCGCCACTCCTCACTGAACACATCTTCGATTCTCGAATAAATGCCGGAGCGCCGTCTCATACCCTGCACTTGCCGCTCGACATCGAGCAGTTTCATCACTAACTGAACGGGAACTTCGTGTTTGTTACAGATCGATCCCAGGAGATCACTTTCTTTGCCTGAGAATGACCCCAGATCGTCCTGGACCCAATCAAGATCCGTTCCCATCACTTCGCGGTATATTCTTGGAACAGAATCTTCCCAATCCCCTTTCTCCTGACGCCAGATCCTCCGGATCTCATGCAGTTCTTCAGGTAGAATCAGTTGGAGATTGGGATTTGGACCATGCTTCTGGACTTCTTTCTGTGTCTCAAGAAGTTTCTTTAAAAAATATTTGCACCACTCCATCTTATATGGCCCGCGGATGAGTTCTCCGCTACCATCCCGTTTATATTTAATTTTCCCATTCATCCGTTTGTATTCGCGGTAAATGGGTTTTTCATCTTTACCTTGAGTCTTGGCGAGCATGTTCCGGTATTCCAAAAGTGGTTTTAACCACTCCTCACCGCTATCAATGAGGCCCATGATGGCCTTGTCTTCTGTGACGACTGTGCAGACCCAGCAACCGAATCGACTGCCACCCTGAGGGGGGGTGTGCTCATCAACGGTGAGTGGATCCTCGCTGGCATCTGCATTTTTATACAGTATTAGAAGATCTTGGTTGTTACCACCCCACGGGGAGGGGTTTCGAAGCAGATACGTCCAGACATCATCTGTTGAGAAATCTTCGATGGGTGTGTATACAAATGACTGGGCAAATCTTGAATGGCGAGAGAGTAAAGATCCGTCTATCTTATATGAATTCATGGTCTGTGCACGAGTGGAACTTTCATCCCTCCTTACGCCAAGTACCAGGATGACTTCACCATGCTCAGACACCTTATCTAGAATGAAGGTATCAGCCGTCCGGAGTTTCAACCGATCAGTGCACCAACGAAAAGAGACAGAAGGGGTCGGATAGCCTTTACCGATCAGGAGAACCCAAAAAGAGTTCTCTATCTCTGGGTAGAGCTGTACTGCTTTAATCGGCAAACTTTGCTCCCGAGCGGCCTTATTTATCAAGTCGAGATTTCCTTTAATGGCATCAGCTATAACTGGGGTTTCAACGAGGGTATCGGAGGAGATAATGTACACTTGCTTTTTTCGCTGTTCTGGAGGGAGGGCTTTGAGTGCATTCCAGATAATTTGAACGACAGCTGTCGAGTCCTTACCGCCACTATACCCTACGATCCAGGATCTATGGTCGTTCAAGTAGAGATCCTGAACCTCGGAATAGATCTTCTGGATACTCCGATTACCAAATATTGAAGATGTTTTGGTTTGTTCCAGTGACTCGGTGGGCACTGAGTCAGTCATGCATTGGAGCTCCGGCTCTTCTTACTGAGATTTTCTTCAGCGTTTAGTTCTTCTGCAGTTAACTGAAGACCTAAAAAGTGTTTGATTACTCCAGTTGTCAGGGTCAAGTTCGTCTGGGACTTATTGATGCGACCTCCGACCATTGCTCTACCCTCCCATACTTCTGCGTTTTCGCGAGACCAGTTGATATCCCGTAGCAGTACTAACTTTTCAGGCCAGTCGCCCGGATGCTGCTCGATCAAGGCATGTCCTACCCTGCCAAGTGCATGAAGCGCAATGCCATGCACATGGATGTATTCTTTCCTCAGGTCTGCAGTCGAAACGTGCCTCTCTACAGCCCACTGCCATTCAGAGATATTTTGGTAAACTTCGTTCCAATACTTAGAAGCTGTATCTACATAGCTATTAAAATCTGCCAATATGTCTGGGTTTTTACCTAGAAGGGCCTCAGTTGCCTGGTAGATGCTACTGAGTGTAAACAACTTGACAGAGCGGTTGGAGATTGTCGTCTTCTCAAGTTCCGTTAGTCCGTTAAAGGCAGGGACCGTCTCTAAAAGGGATAAAACTAGTTTCGAGAAAGGATCTCGGTTATCATATAAAATTCCAAGTGATTTTGTTGGCTGAACGGCATGCTTGTTTAAGTCGGCAAACATTTGTTGACTGCGCTTAAGTCCTGCGTCCAAAAAAAGTACTGCAGAAATTGTTTCAGCCCCTAGTTCCGGCTGAGACTCCAATGCTTTTTCGATGGCAGCCTTTCGATGCTGACCATCGTTAATAACAATTCGCGCAGTCATAGGAACTATGAGTTTCCCAATTTTTTGCGGCGAGTCCCCCTGATTATAGGGGACGAATTTGACTGTACGGTCTATTGATGCTGTGATGGATGAGAGAACGTAGTCCTTCGGGTTAGCGATGAGGTAACTGGCGATGGTTGGAATACGTGCCCGGTTTAGCGTTCGTTGAGCGCGCATTTTTGGAGGAAGGCCGCCATCGTCGAAAGAGAGAGCGTTTGCGATAAATGTCAGTGGAAGCATTGTTACATAATACTCTCTTCCTGCCTGTATCCCCCGGATTGCCGGGAAATGGTATGTTGAAGCATCAAAAGACTCTAGATCATCAGTTTGATTACTTATCATAATTATCACTCCGGGAAGTGTTATTTCTCTTCTTGGAAGTCTATTTAAGGACAATGGAAGTTAAATCTATTGATTTGATTCGTCAAATCGTTTAAAATAGATGTATCGGTAGTGGCCTATGAAATAACTGGAAATCAAAAATTTCCGCTACGCGATTATTTTGGTATTATCACAAGTTGTTGCTCAACGCAATTCGCACCGAATCACCCAAAATTAATTAGCAGTTATATGTTGGTGCGACATGTAAGTTGTATTACAGATTGCGAAACGCCATGCCTTCCTTTCGGCATGACTCTACCGTGACATGCATCTCTGGTAACGGAGGTGTGTGAAGCTCATGGGACAATGTGATGAACCCCGGGAGCCTTACCCGGACAAATTGCTAGAGTAAGGATGCTATGGAGAACAAACAGTGAACCACCCTAAGGATCGTAAAACTGGGCAAGTGAAAGAAGGCTGTTACACTTGGGCCAAAATGGCACGGAGTCAGGTTTTCATGGCTCAGCATACGTGGAAACGAAGGAACAGACGGCTCCCGGTCTACAGGTGGCTCCTAAGGCATCCACAATTATCTGTAGTACAGACGTGCGACATGTAAAGTTACATCACGGATTGCGTAATGCCATGCCATCCTTTCGGCATGACTCTACCGTGACATGCATCCCTGGTAACGGAGGTGTGTGAAGCTCATGGGACAATGTGATGAACTCCGGGAGCCTTACCCGGACGAATTGCTAGAGTAAGGGTGCTAAGGAGAACGAAAGTGAATCATCGCAAGGATCGTAATA
>Ga0265293_10008277_pt1 | contig 15503 bp, 9 predicted proteins | sample Munlanlewell138R_FD_192505 | JGI IMG/M metagenome (GOLD analysis project Ga0265293, IMG submission 192505) | Leachate microbial communities from a municipal landfill in Southern Ontario, Canada - Leachate well 138R | ecosystem: Engineered > Solid waste > Landfill > Unclassified | place: Canada...
CTTACAGCACTAGAGAATGTCAGCTTGCCATTAACCTTTCGCCAAGTACCGAAGAAAATCAGAGAAAAACAAGCAACGCAAATGCTTAAAGCTGTAGGATTAGAAAAATACATCAAGCACAGACCGTCACAAATGAGCGGCGGACAACAACAGCGTGTCGGTATAGCAAGAGCGTATGTCACGAAAGCACCGATTATCTTTGCTGATGAGCCTACGGGTAACTTAGACACTAAGACTACCCAAGAAGTTATTAATCTGATGCTTAAAATCGCTAAAGAAAATAATCAAACAATGATAATCGTTACCCATGACCCGCATATTGCCACATATGCTAATCGAATCGTTTATTTACAAGATGGCAATATCATTAAGGTAGAAGAAAACCTACCAACCAAGGAGGATACTAATGAAACACCAGCAATATAAACAACTTAACAAAAAACACATTGCAATCGCACTTATTCTAACACTTTGTATATCTGTATTAATGCCAATATCTGCAGATGCACAAATAGATTCACCAAAACTAGTTATTAGTTCACAATATAAAATGCCGACCTTTAAGGCAGGTGAACAAGTGCGCTTTGCCATACCAGTGCGTAATGAAGGAAATCAAGATGCCTTTGATATATACGCCTCACTTAATGCAAGCACTGACCCAAGCATTTATCCATTTGAAATTGAGAACATGATACCTAAAGTTCGTTCATCAATGATTCATGCAGGCTTCAGCGATGATATTGCCTTATACCTTAAAGTATCACCAAAAGCTGAAAACAAAATTTATCCTTTACAAATAAATCTTGAATATAAAGCAACAAACGGTTCAGGCGGCAATACATACACAGAAACAGAAACTATCTATGTCAAAATTGACAATGAAATCGAGTCACCAAAGGTCAAAATCCATAGAACAAACATCGTAAATGATACGCTGTATTCAGGCGAAACAGGCGAAATAAACCTTGATATACAAAACGAAGGTAATGCAACAGCTAAAGACATCAAAGTACAGCTTGCAGGATTTTCACCAACAACTATGTATCTTGAAGGTCTTAACCGTGATACACAAACACTTAATTCACTTGAAGCTAAGCATTTTAACAATAGCACAAACTTCAATGTTACGGTGAGCCCTGAACTAGCAACAGGTATCTATAATCTTGATGTAATCATCGAATACAAAGATGCTTATGACAAAACATACAAAGAACAGACAAAGATTTACGTACCAGTAGAGAAAAAAGACGCAAACGAAGAAGCTGCCCAGCTAGTTATCGAAAACACCAAGTATCCAACAAATGAAGTAGCAGCTGAAACGGATTTTACTGTATCTTTTAGCTTACGTAATAACAGTGATCAAGATGCCAAAAATATTAAGGTTACCGTCAATGGCGGAACTGAAATTTTGCCAAAATCTATGTCAATTCAATCAATCGCAGCTTTAAAAGCTGGTGAAGTTAAACCATTAAGCTTTACCTTATTTTCTCGAGAAACTACCGAAACTAAAAACTACCCAATTCAAATAACTGTAGAATATGAAACTGATACAAGCAACAACAAAAATAACTCTAGCAATGGTGATAAAAACCATTCCTTCACACAGTATGTTGGAGTGCTTATCAAAGGTAAAGACGAAGAAAAGGATAAGCAAAAAATGACGCCAAAGCTTATCCTAGAGAATTACGCTATGGATCAAAGCTATGCACAAGCAGGGGTAGATTTTGGACTTAATATTTCATTACTAAATACTCATAGTAGTGAAGCTATCCAAAACATCACTGTTAATTTCAGTGCTGAGGGGGATGTTTTCTCTCCAGTCAATTCTAGTAATACCTTTTATATTGATAAGGTCGGAGCAGGCCAAAGCATTCAGCGTGGTTTAACACTACGTCCAACTATTGATGCAGCATTTAAAACACATAATCTACACTTAGACATTAAATATGAGGACTCAGACGGTAAAGCATACGAAACCAGAGAAGTAATTGGAATCCCAGTTATGCAGGAAGTACAATTGGAAGTTGGACAGATAGAATTGCCACCAGAAGCAATGATGGGTAATCCAATTGCAATCTCAACGCAGTTTTACAACACAGGTCGAGCTACTATCCGTAACCTGACAGTGCGTTTAGAGGGTGAATTCGATACAATTGATCGCAGCATTTACTTCGGTAATGTTGAGCCTGGCAAGAACAGCTACTATGATGTTACTATTACACCTACACAGCCTGGCGAAGTTGTTGGCAAGGTAGTATTTGACTTCCTTGACCCAATTGATCAACGTCATACTATTGAGCGTGAATTTTCGATTGCTTTAACTGAATGGCAAGATCCATATATGGAAGGACCAATGTTCCCAGGAGAAATGCCAACAGGGGAAATGCCAACAGAATCAAACAAAGCTATTTACTTTTATATTGGTGGTGGAGTACTGGCATTACTAGTAGTAGGCTTCCTTATCTATAAGCGTCGCAAGCGCCAAAAGGAATTAGAGGAAGTGGAACTAAATGCGTAGCTTAGATTTGTTGAAAATGGCAATCGGTAATCTGATTCGCCGAACAACCCGAACATTCCTTACTGTATTGGGTGTTATTATTGGAACAGCCTCGATTGTCATAATGCTATCACTTGGTATAGCTATGGATGAAGGCTTCAAAGAGCAGATTTCATATATGGGCGATTTAACAATAATCGATATATACAATTATGGCGGCTACATGGAGCCAGGTATGCAACAAGATAAGTCACCAAAGCTTGATGACGCTGCAGTTGCAACTTTGAAGCGCATTCCAAATGTTAAAGGTGTTATGCCGATAAAAAACGCTTACATGAAAATGGGTGCAGGTCGTTATATAGCACACGTGTCAATTATCGGTATTGACCCAACAAATATGGAAGCCTTTGATTTCAAAGCTGAAGAGGGTAGGCTATTAACTAATACCGACAAAGAAGTAATGGTCGTTGGAAAGAACGTTGCATATAACTTTTATAATCCTAGAGTTCGCAATTACTATTATGGTGGTATGGGCGACAAGCCACCAGTTGATTTAATGACTAGTAAACTAGTAATGACATCGGATATGAATTATGGTGAACCACGAGCTAACGTCGATGACAATACTAATGGTAATCCTCCTAAGCTTTACGATGTTAAGGTTGTTGGTATGCTAGCCGAAAGTAACAGTGAAAAAGACTACAATGTCTATATGAATATTGAAGCACTTGAAAAAATCCTAGAAGAAGAACGACGCAACCAACGTCAAGGCGATTATCGACCTATGCCACAAAACGAGAATAAGTATGAACGCATTTCAGTTAAGGTAGAGGATTTTACATTAGTTGAAGGTGTTCAAGAAAAGATCAAAGAGCTCGGATTTCAATCCCATAGCTTGACTGATATTCTCAAATCAATGAAGGAAACTTCAAGAATGATGCAAGCTATTCTAGGCGGAATCGGCGGTGTCAGCTTATTCGTCGCCGCAATCGGCATAACTAACACAATGGTTATGAGTATCTATGAACGCACTCGCGAAATCGGTGTCATGAAGGTAATTGGAGCAGACCTTGACGATATTAAGAAAATGTTCCTAATAGAAGCTGGTATGATCGGATTTTTCGGAGGATTACTCGGTGTCGGCTTTAGTTACGGTGTCTCCGAGTTACTTAATAAGATAGGCAGCGGTTATCTGGGCGGTTATGGCGGCACAACAGGCTTATCTGTAATTCCAATTGAATTATCATTAGTAGCTATTGTGTTCGCAACTTTCATCGGCCTATTGGCAGGCTATTCACCAGCGCGCAGAGCTATGAACATCAGTGCATTAGATGCAATTCGTACTGATAAGTAAGACTACCAATTTAAGAAGAGTGCAAGGATGTGTGTTATAATCAGATCCCTGCACTCTTTTATTCTTTTATATTTTACTTTTATATTTTGTTTATCCCCAAATATCGCCAGTTCCCTTGACAGGCTTTAGTGTCTTGCTTACTCATCCTTATTTTGGCGAAGCTCCCTAGTACCTCTATCTTCCATCGATACCATCCGATCATTTCGATACGGAAGCTCGTCAAATATTCGCTCATCCTCATTACCAACATAATAATATATCCCTTGATAAGCACCGTTCATATAAGTAATTGGGAAAGTGGTACGATTATGAAGCATTACATTATCAACAACACCGTAGTATTTTCGTGTTACTTGAGTAGACAGTTCATCGATCAATTTTCCATCAGGCGTATATCTATACCAAACTCGACCACGATTTAAGTTATCTTGCACTATTAAATATTTAGAGTCAACATAGAAGTTCATGACATCTTGATCAACTACTAAACTAGCAAAACTAGCCGCACTATTAGTTAACGGGGTAATCGGCATCCTATATAGCTGTGCTGGAACACGCCCCGACACTCTGCTATCCCAGCTGTTTCCTTTAGGCTTTAAATAATACACCCATTGGTCAGATACTATCATTCCGACAATTTGTTCATCTAGTAGCTGCTGGCGGTTCTTCAATTGGATATTGTCGCCAGATTTCACAAGCTCAGCTCCGTATAGATTCCCCAAAACGAAATCATTATCCGTAATTAAATGCTGTTGCTGGCGATTATTAGAGCCATAATTATCATTATATCTTCGCTGGCTATAGATGCGATAGTGTTCAACATAAGTTTGATATACTATTGTGCTATTTGCTATATAAAAATTATGAATTGGCTCATCAATTACTAACTGTTTATTAGTTCCGTCAAGCTTCATCCGATATAGCTTTTGCTTATCAGATTTATTAACGTAATATAACCAATCACCTACTAATAACAATTGCCCCGCTTCATCGTGGTTAAGCGTCTCTGCTTCTCCTTTTCTAACATAATAGGGACTATCTGCAGTTGGCTCTATTCGTCCATCAAAGCGAATTTTACTAATTACATTATCTCTGGATGTATTCACAAAGTATACCCACTGCCCTTGCGAATTCAAATATAAGGCATTATCATCTATCAACTTAACAACGTCAGAACTGCCGATTTCCTGCTTATAAAGAGCTCCATCATCACCTACATAATAGATAAGATTTCCTTGTTGTGTAACTAAGCCTTTATTATAAAGATTCGCAGAAGTATTTCCGACTGTATTGATAGCATTAATTACAGTAAAGTGTTCAGTCAATAATCTTTGCTCATTTAACCAAATATCTACCTTATAGCTTCCATTATCCCAACGATTTGCATTAGTTTTATCAGGAAAACGCTGGCTAACTTCTGCCAGCTTAATTTCACCATGGGTACGAAACTCTTTGGAATCAGTAGCAACCTGTACTTGATTTTCAGTTCTGTCTAATAAAATATTTCCATTTGGATGCCAAACTATTGCGCGAATTGTCAATTCTTGCTGGCTTGTTTCTCTTAAATCTAAGACTAAATTGTAAAAAACAGAACTAACATTATCTAAGAAATAATCCTCCTTAGTAAATGACAAACCTCTAGGTGCTGAAAGACCGAAGGACATCCTGCCAGTAATTATGCTTTTACCATTTTCACTGATACTACCATCACTGCCAGTATTACCAGCGCCTTGGTTACCAGCAGTTGAAAATAAATCAATTCGCTGCTCTTTCTCCGTCCATTGTACTTCCATCCCTAACGTTTCTGATACAAAGCGCAACGGCACCATCATCCTACTATTAACAGTCCTTGCAGCCACATCTAAAGTTACAGCTTTTCCATCAACAAAAGCCGTATTAGAATCTCTGACAATAACGACCTCTTGATTATTCCGCTTAGCAGTGGCTGTTTGTGATGCATGATCCCAATTAATATCGGCTTCTAATAATTCAAAAATCTCCCGCATCGCAACCAGCGTCCGCCCTTGAACAACCACTGGCGGTACTTCAAATATTATCTGCTTCCCATCTAGAAATACATTAACTTTTTGGTCACTTGTAATTAACCCGTCGTCAAAGCTGGCACTACTAACAGTCTTATAGGCGCTGTTTACATGGCTATCTGCAATAGCTATATTATGATTTGTAACTGTAAAAATCGTCCCCGCCAGAACTATCAGCATACACATAATTAACTTCATCATACTTTTCCAATTTAAATGCATTAGTCGATTTTCACCACCGTTTCATTTACAATCTGTAGCTGTACACGGCGTTTTGCTGATAGCTTACCCTTTAGTGAGCCTACCGACTGACGATAACCTTCATATATAATAGTATCCTCTGAAAGCATGTATATCTCATGCTTGTTTTCCTCATTGCGAACCCATAGCTTGCGCCCGTCTACATCAATATGGACAATGTAATATACAGCATCATTCTTTGGTAGCTCTGCAATACTTTTTACTAGGCCATTCTCGAATTTCAACTCTACTAGCTTGTCAATATAATCCCTACCATTAGTTATATTCTCAGCAAGTATAAATCGCTGCCTAGATTCACCAGTTGCTTCTAGCCAAACTGATTGTGATGCGTAATCAGTCACAATCCCTCTAATAGAGCCAGTATCAATCAGTTCGACATCAACAGCCTTATCACCATCATGCCACACTTTAACATACGTTCCTGGCTTAAGTTCATTTATAGATAGGTTACTGTAACGAGTCCAATGCACCTTCGTTTTTGATGTTAGCTCAAATACTTGCTGGCTATATAAATTATCTCCAAGGATTAATTGCTTACTACCATCAGCAAGCTCACGAACAGCATACACTGTCCCCTCTTCAACCTTTCGGTATGTCACATTTACTTGCGTTATCTCGCCACGCTCCACTCGAAAATACGCCGCATCATTAGTTCTTAAATCATCAATTGTCGCTTGTCTAATCCCTGATATATTTACGGCAGCATTTGTAGCTAACTTCAACTCGCGCTCTAGACCATACTCGTCAACGAACTCTACAGTCGAGGAATCAGCTGAAACAATTGTTCCTGCCAGCTGGTCTACTACGCTAATTTCAATAATTTCATCATAAATTCCATTCTTGTTCTGGTCATATCGGTCGAAGCTTAAGCGCACATAATCGTTTTCATAAATACTGCTAATATTCGGTCGTGATACCCTTGGTACTTGAATGCGCGGGTCTTCGATAACCCGATATATCTGAGTATTTCCTTGACGATCTGTAATAGTAATTTCATAACGGTCATTGTCATACTTCTTAAAATATCCCTCATCAGCTACTGGGCGCAATATCTGCCAATCATATACATAGTCACCATAAGCGTATATTCGCACATAATCGTTTGGCTCGATACCTAAGCTTACACCTTGCGGAACAAAAAATGTCTCTGATTCCATTTGACTGTGTCTAACAGTGATTTGTGAGTTATATGTATTATGCATGACAAAATCACCAGTATAGCTAATTCTGGAATGATCCTGCTCCACCATAGATACTATCCAGTTTTCACCGTTAGAATTTTTCTCTAGAGTAAATCGATATAAACGACCATTCAGTAAGCTAGACGTGCTCCCGCTCCCTTGCCTATTAGTGACAGTAAGCTGCGGTGACACCTGATATCGCTCACGAACCCCAACCACATTTTCAAGTTGAATTGTTCGAGTAGCTTGGTTATACTCTTGTAAAAAACCAACATAATATAGCTCGCGGTCACTATTATAATCGTAGTTATATTGATAGTTCGGCTGTTGAACATACCCGTCTGATTGAATAGTGATAAATACAAGCTGCCCCTCATTAACTATGAAATCTATCTGCTGTCCCTGTTGAAGCTGATTATAACTACGCTTTTCCAATTGATTCATAGTTCCAGTAATTGGTTTATAAAAAATTGGTGCCCGCTTATGTACGTGAAATTGTTCGAGACCTTTATCACGGGTTCGTATTAGTATTTTCCCAGTGTTTGAATTAAACTGTTCAATTGTACCGTAGGTATACTCTCTCAATGTGTAATCAGTCATATACTTGTCAAAATAATTATTAAACATTACTGCCAATTCAGCACGTGTCATTGCTGCTTTTGGTCGAAAAGTATTATCAGGATATCCAGACATTAATCCTTGACGTTGCATAACCTGTATATACCCTTGTTGATTCGGTAGAATCTGATGGCGATCACTGAAATATAACGGATAGGTGGACTGCTTCGCCTCATCCTCCATGCGTATCATCCTGACCATCAAAGTAGCCATCCATGCTCGATCAGCAGGCTCGTACCAATTCAATTCCTGTAAATAGCCACTGATAAGCCCATTCCGGTAAGCCGCACTTAAATAGCCTTTCGCCCATTCTAATGCTTGCCCCTCTAATACAAAAAACTGCGAATCCTGCTTAGTTTCTAACTCCTTAGCTTCCCATTCAAGACCTAATGTTCGCACAGCCATTACTAATGCTTCAATCTTCTTGATTGGAGCATTTGGGCGGAAAGTTCCATCCGGAAAACCACCTAAAACACCTCGAATAGTTAGTAAGCGAATATCAGCCTCTGCCCAGGGTGCTTGCTGTAAATCAGGGAACTCAATCTGCAGCCGCTGATCGATTGACAATTTGGAAACAGCTTCTGCGGTAGTGGATGTAATTACTAGAGAAATTGCAAATATACTAACTATCAAGCAAGCAAATATCACTGCTCTCGATATTATTATATTAATTTTATTATTCATTAACAGGTTAATCATATTATTCCTTCACCCCAATACTTCTTACATGTTATCTAAACTTTCTAAGTTGTCTAAGTCATCTTTATTATATCATGTAATCAGGTTACCTTTTTGACTATTTTCATCTATTACTCTTATTAATATCTATTACACTTGTAAATTACTAATGTAGCATTTATAATAAATATAATGGTTATACTAATAAAGAACCGTAGGTGCACCAACACCTACGGCCAGCACAAATAGCTTAGACCCGTTAAAGGGGTCGGCTCACAAAATAACGCGCAAGAAATAGGACGCTACCTTGAGATGGGCGGCCTATTTCTTTTTGTTTAATGACACGATTGCGACAATTATCATGCACGACCGCCCTTTATAGCTTTAGTTATTTGTACTATTTAAAAGGATACCAAACATATGTCCTAAAGTCTATAATTTTTGATTAATTACACCTACAATTAATATGGTCATTCAATATGCTTATACCAAAAACTATCTAGTAATTTTCGGATGATTACAGCCGCATCTGCTCTAGTTGTTGTTTCATCTAATTCAGATATTTTAATAACCTCATCATTCATAGTACTAGCGCTTGCAAAAGTCTTATCAATCATCGTTAAAGCCTTTTGGATAAATTCACTAGCTTCCCGTCTAGTAATATGCTGTTGTAGTCGAAGTAGCATATGCTCGTTACTATCAATTAATTTATAAAAAATAGCCGCTTCCAGACTTTCTTCGTACCAGTTCTCCTCCTCATTATCAATACTATTATTTCTATTCTTATCACTACTATCGCTGCCAATATTACCATTAGGCTTGTATAAACCCATTGCCCTAGTCAAAAGCGTAATAAATTCAGCATAAGTCACTCGCTCATTTGGATAGAAATATCGATCCCCATCCTTAATAACACCTCTAATTATCCTTTTACCAGCCAGCTCCATTATCGTATCTCTTACACAGTGCCCGTCCAAATCTATAAATGCCACTTGTTCTTTAGTCGCTAATCCATAGATGCTATTAGACATACTCTGCATCTGGGCTCGCCAAGCTCCATCCTTAAAAACGAACAAAGTAGGTATATGCAGTAAACTGCCATCTTCAGCTAACATAGCTCCTGAATAAGTTTGTTCGATATGTCGTCTAGTTAAATTGGCATCATTAGTAAATATGCCGTTATCAATGTCGCTTGAAAGTATAACTTCTCGCACAACAAATTCTGAAAATTGATTTATTTCAACAGTTTCAGAACCAGAAATCGTATATACTCGAAATTCCGTTGGGTTAATAATATTTATATAATTGGTAGCAGAATTATTGATATATAAGTTTCCAGCATCTAATTCAGCTATTTCAATATGAATAATCGAATCAAGCGCTATAGAATCGAGAGAATCAGACGGCATATCTAAATCAACTGAGGCTTTAGTTATAAGCTTTATAGGCATTATGTAACTAGCTTTGTCCGTTTTGATACATAATGTTACACTTCTACCTGACAAAATTGCTGCAGTATCAGAGCTTATTGCTACAGCAAATGTGTTAATAGCTTGATTACTTATTGTAATTTCAATAGTAACTCCTGCATCTATCGAAGCTATAGCTTCTACTACTTCTAGATCATCGAGATTAATAGTAATCTTTTGTTGGTTTGCATCATGTATGTAATTTTTCGAATCAATTAATATGCGTAATATATGTTGATCTGGATCATACTTAAAGCTATGCGCATTTCCATTAGTATTCTTATAGTCAATTGCATTAGCAATTGTAGCTATTACATCTTCTCGCTCATTTTTTTGTGGTTCTTCAGGCTCTTCAGGTTCTTCGTGCTTTTCATGCTTTTCTGGCTTTTCTGGTTCTTCGGACTTTTCTGGCTCTTCAGGCTCTTGTGGATGTTGTGGATCTTGCGATGAATTTTGAATTCTAGTTATTACTACGTTATACTCAAGTTGGTTAATACCATCCTCAGCGATTGATAACACCGTTATTATATTTTCGCCCATATTAAGTGTTATGCTTTTTGAATATTGTCCTGATTCTACTTCAATTTCGTTAATTTTAATTGTTGCTGCATCATCGTCTGTGACTGCCATTAGTCTAACTTCGTATACACTCTCAGTTACAGAAATTTCGTAATTAAGCACATCTTGTTTGAATTCTGGTTGCATAGATAATTGCTCACCAATCGAATCACCAACTTCTGCGTCTTCGACTTCTCCATCATCAACTGGGTCCAATACTTTTAAAATAGTTAACTCCCTTAAAAGTGCATTTGTGCTTAATTCACCCTCTGTCTCTGATCCATTTCCTGCTTCAATACGGTCAGTGTTCGCCACTCGAAGATATGGATAACCATCATTAATATTCTCATCAATACTCCATATATTTTCGAAATCCCATTCCGTATATGTGGCTTGTTGCTTCATTTCTGTAGTAGTTTTACCTACGCCTTTACCTGTATCTGATCGCCCAGAAGTGTTTTTATCATAAAAGCTATTGAAAACTCGTACATTTTCATTCCCTTCCAAATACCCAATCAATCCACCTACATTACTTTGGCCGGATTGGTCAATAAATCCTGTCGAATAGGAATTAAACGTGCGAGCATAAGTAGTCTCATGCGCACCAACCAGACCACCAATCATACCTTTCTCTCCTATAACATTCGTTTTACTATAGCAATTATATATACGCCCCTGATTCGTACCCATTAACCCTCCTACTCGATATCCATTCGCAAGTATTGAACCAGTTACCGAACAACGCTCTATTATCCCACGATAGTTCCCACCGATTAACCCACCAACATGGTTACGACCAGTTACATTAGCTGCTACAAGATGCACGCCTTTAATATATGCATTTTCATTTACGTTAGTAGCAACATATCCGAACAATCCAACATAATCCATCTCTGGCCTATTAATATATAAATTCATTATCTTATAATCCTGTCCATCATATGTCCCTTTAAAGGATTTGTTTAGGTGATATGACGAATCATACTCGCCAATTGGCAACCAACCCTCGCCATCATTATATCCTGCTCCGCCTTCAGCAAGATAATTTCCCATATCAATATCCGCTACTTGTATAAAATGGGCGTCAAGATAATTTCTAACTAAATTTAATTGTTCAGCAGTACTAACCTGATACGGATTATCAGCAGTCCCATCTCCGCCATGGAATCCTCGTGTTTGCGCAATCGCTGACTGCCATCCATAGAGGAAACAAATCACAAAAACAATTGCAAAGACAAATAATGTTGCCAAAGCTTTGATTCTCATAAAATTGCCCCTCACATTATATTATACGTACTCAACTATATACTTACCCATATTTCTCCAAATACCGACAACATCCCTGCTAATTCGTTAAAATTTACATTGAATATTTTTCAAAAAATGTTATCACTTATATCCCTCATTATGTAATTAACTTGCATTATATAAAGTGTCAAAGCTTTGATGTTCAAATAGATACACAAATAACCAACAGAAAGGATGAGGAATTATGGCAGTATTAACTGACCGTGTTAGCAGCCGCTTGTCGCTAGTTTTCAAAACTGGCGAAGATGCACAAGGTATGCCAATTCTGAAAAGAAAAGCATATTCACGCATCAACCCAGCTGCAGCTGATGAAGCAGTGTATGAAATAGCCACAGCGCTTGCTTCACTTCAAACACTACCCCTTTATGGAGTAGAGCGTATTGACACTAACAGCGTAGAGGAAATTTAAACAAAAGCAATCACAAAAGTAGACAAAAATTATAGAAAGGAGAATTCAAATGGCGAAAAAACTTGAACTCGTATTTCGAAATCGCGAAGGTAAGGTAACACGCATCACTGTAGATAATCCAACTGAACCAATAAATAGCCAAGCTATTAGCAACGCTATGGATGAGATTATTGCTGCAGATGCATTCGAACACGGAGCAGGTCTTGTAGAGAAGGTCGGGGCTCGCATCGTAGATAGAACTGTTGAAGACATTGTTCTTTAGCAAATAGATATAAAAATAAGATGCCCAAGTGGCATCTTATTTCATTTCAACACATAAAACTGAAATAACCACGGTTAATATTCAGCAAGTTTAGAAAGTTTTTCGATTATACTCGAACAACTATTGATTAAATATAATTTTTGTGTTTATACTATAAATATAATTGATATTGAATAAGTAAACATTGGAATAGAGGTGATATTAAGTGAAGCTTAAAAATAGAGACTTATATTTAACAAAGCTTATTAATTTCAAGGATAAGCCACTTATTAAAGTAATCACAGGAATCAGACGTTGTGGGAAATCAACTTTGCTTAGCTTATTCGAACAGCATTTAATCGCTATAGGCATTTCTGAAAACCAAATTATAAGAATGAACTTCGAATCGTTTGCATTTGAAGAAATAAAAAACTATAAAGACCTACACAAATATATCTATAATAAAATAACTAATAGCAACAATAAAATAATTAATAACAACGAAAAGTACTACCTTCTATTAGATGAAATTCAACAAGTAGATTCTTGGGAAAAAGTTATCAATTCATTTCTAGTAGATGCCAATGTTGATATTTACATTACTGGTTCTAACGCCTATTTACTCTCATCTGAGCTATCAACTTTATTATCTGGAAGATATGTAGAAATCAGAATGCTACCCCTATCTTTTAAAGAATATTTAGATTTTACTGACACATGGGAAGAAAGCGATTTTCAAAGTCAATTCGACCAATACCTTCAATACGGCAGCTTACCAACCATCGTTGAGCTTATCGATCATCCTGATACCATCGGTCCTTTTCTTGAGGGCATTTATAATACAGTTTTAATGAAAGATGTAATTGAACGCAATAATATTAGGGATACAGCATTGCTTGAAAGCGTTTTGAGATATATAGCAACAAATATCGGGAATGTTGTTTCAACCAAGAAAATAAGTGACTATCTTACAAGCAGCGGTAGAAAAACAACTAGTGATACCATTGATAACTACCTTAAAATGCTTGAAAATGCATTTATAATTTATAAGGCTAATCGATATGATCTTAAAGGGAAAATGTTCTTAAAAACATTACAAAAATACTACATCGCCGATATCGGTATCAGAAATCAGTTAACAGGTCTTCGTAATACCGATTACGGACATATATTAGAAAACATTGTCTATCTTGAACTTTTAAGACGTGGCTACGATGTATCAATTGGAAAGGTCGGCTCTTTGGAGGTTGATTTCATAGCAACTAAACCAACTGAAAAAATATACTATCAAGTTTCTGCATCTATACTTGATGACAAAACAAGAGAGCGTGAATTACGCCCTCTACAAGCTATCTCTGATAATTACCCTAAATATATCTTAACAATGGATCAAACTATTTATGATGATTTTAACGGTATCAAAGTCATAAACATTATTGATTTTTTAATTGCCCGCATATGAGTCTTACGGACAGTGCTGGGGTCAACATTCAACATTCTAGCTACCTCAGCCTGCCGATATTGATGCTTGTATATTAACTGAATAATATGCCGTTCACGATTAGTGAGCGGTAGGCTTTTAAGTATGTCATCCCATATTAAATCGTTACTTATATCATTACTTATGCAATTACTTATACAATTACTTATACCATTATTTATACCATTATTTGTATCTTCAATTACCTGCTCCCGCTCCTTCACTCCCATAACCCTTCTAGTGTGCGTACGTAAATCCCCGTACACCTTACGTTTAATATAATATTCAAAATATACTACACCATCACAGCGATAAGCTACAATCCCCTTAAAAAAACTTAGCCTCACTACCTGCCACAAGTCTTCTTGTTGATCTAAGCCTCGATAATGATACACGGCTGCTTTTAACAATGGCTCAAATTGCTTTTCCAACCGTTCATAAAACTTGTTATAATCCCCTCTAGTCTGATAATCCTTTTGAAACTTCTTAATTAATGCAACCGTGCTTTCAAATGTTACTTCTACTGTTTTATCTACTTTTGTTTTTAATCTTGCTTCTACTCTCATTACAATCTTCTCCAATAGGAGAAGCCGGCTTCTCATTTATTTCGCGCGTTAAATAAATGATACAGCCATATTTGGAATAATCAGAATGTCCAGTTAGCGAAAATAACCCACTAACATATAAAGTAGTTATCCATTAATAAAAATTAGCCAAGCAATTACTAAAAAATAACCCGCACTGTATTTGAAAAATACAGAACGAGTTATAATTACCGCGTTTCACGCTCAACTATCTTTATTAAATAATTCAAAAATTCATCTCGTAAATCTTCTCTCCGTAAAGCAAACTCAACAGTCGCTTCCAGGAATCCTTGCTTATTTCCAACATCATATCTTTTGCCTTTAAATTTATAAGCATACATCGCCTGCTTATTTACTAGCTCTCTTAGAGCATCGGTAAGCTGAATTTCTCCACCTTTACCTGGCTCTGTTCGCTCTAATATGTTAAATATTTCAGGAGTAATAATGTATCTTCCTAGAATTGCTATGTTAGATGGTGCTTCTTCTTTAGAAGGCTTCTCTATCAGATCTTTCACCGTATAGATTCTATCTTCAATCTGATTGCCTTTGACAATTCCGTATTTATTAACATCTTCATCTGCTACTTCTTGCACACCCAGTATTGAAACCTTATATTGATTATACATATCCAACATTTGACGCAGACATGGTGGTTCCCCGGCTACTATATCATCACCTAATAATACGGCAAACGGTTCATTACCTATAAAGCTTTTCGCACAATAAATAGCATGTCCTAATCCTTTTGGCTCTTTTTGACGTATATAATGAATATTAACCATATCCGAAATATTACGCACTTCTTCTAATAATTCATATTTAC
>Ga0265293_10008279_pt1 | contig 15499 bp, 15 predicted proteins | sample Munlanlewell138R_FD_192505 | JGI IMG/M metagenome (GOLD analysis project Ga0265293, IMG submission 192505) | Leachate microbial communities from a municipal landfill in Southern Ontario, Canada - Leachate well 138R | ecosystem: Engineered > Solid waste > Landfill > Unclassified | place: Canada...
GATGTGTTGATGTATGCTATTGAGATGTTCTTTTAAATACATGGCTTTTTCGGTTTCATCGTCTGCATTAAAATAACGTTCATAAGCAGTTAACGACACTTTGCTATCGATTATAAAGTTTTTGTTTTCCGGTAAATTAATGATATAATCGGGACGCAAATTACTTCCTTCTTCCGTTTTAAAATTGGGTTGAGCTAAAAAATGTACGCCTTTCTGTAAACCTGTTTTCTCCAATAACAATTCCAACTGGCATTCTCCCCAATCGCCTTGGGTCTTACTGTCGCCTTTCAATGCGGAAGTTAATTTTTGTGCATCTTCACTCATTTGACGGTTGATATTGATAATCTGCTCGAGTTCTTTACGCAGGCTGGCTTTTTCACGGGTTTCGTTATTATAAGTTTCTTCCACTTTCTTTTCAAAAGTTTGTATTTTTTCTTTTAAAGGATTGAGAATGGTGCTGATTTTTTCTTCATTCAATTCCGAAAACTTTTTTGTTTTCTCATCTAATATTTCGTTGGCCAAAAGCTTAAACTCTTTGTTAAGCTCTTCCCTGAGATTCAATATTTCGTTTTTTTGATTGTCGAGTTTTTCGATAAAAGCTTCATTTTGTGTTTTATATTGCGCAATCAAACGGATATTGTTTTGTATTTCCTTATTCTTTTCTTCTACGGTTTGTTTGTTATCGTTTATTTCCAATCGAATATCTTCCATCCTGTTTTGCAGTGCCTGATTGGTGGCTTTTAAAGAAATCACTTCTTCCACTTCTTTTTTTAACTCTTCATTTCGCTTATGTAATATTACATATACTAAACCGGCCATTATCAAACCGCTTATCAAACCTATCAAGAAAAAAACAATATTCATATCTTAATTTTAAATAGCACGCAAAGTTACATATTTTTTAAGCCACTTCTACATCATCTATTCATAATTTATCACTCAACTTCTTCATAGGGAGTGAAACCCTCATCATCGTCATCATTTTTATTTGAATTGCGTTGGTCATGTTTATCATATCGCATCACCTTCACGGAGCCTATACCTTCAATAATGGATGTAGTTAGCGACACCAAAAAGCCGAACAACAAGGCCCAAAAGAAACCGTCGACTGTAAAACCGATAAGCATAAAATCAATCAATTCTATGACCAATGCATTTATAATTAAAAGGAAAAAACCAAAGGAAAACAGGGTAAGCGGTATGGTCAGGGCTACCAAAACAGGTTTAATAAAAGTATTTAATAATATCAAACTAATACCTACAACTACTGCCGTAAAAATCCGGGGTTCTTCTATATGAATTCCTTTCTTTAACAACCAAGCGGTAAACAATACGGCAAAGGATGTAATTAACAATTTTATCAAATAAAATTTTATTTTATATTTCATTATATGACATTTAACATAAGATTATTTAAACTAATTTATAACGTTTACCCGGTAAACATTCGATATAACATTTACATTCGAGCGAAAGTAATAGAACTGATAAACGTGAAACAGGTATATTTATTTTAGCCGAAAGTGAATCAATATCTATCATATCTTGTTGTTGAATATGTTCGAGAATAAATTTTTCTTCATCCGAAACATCAAAAAACAATTTTTCTTGCCGGTTTTTCTTTTTGGATTGATTGTCATCCCAACGCATCAAATCAATCACATCCTTAGCCGAAGTAATTAAAGCGGCTTTGTTTTGTTTAATTAAATTATTGCATCCTTCGGAAGCAGCATCTCCTACCCTACCCGGCACTGCAAAGACCTCTCTATCATAAGAAAATGCCAAATCGGCAGTGATTAAAGCTCCTCCTTCTTTACGAGCTTCCACCACAATAACGGCATCCGACAAACCGGCAATGATTCGGTTGCGACTGGGGAAGTTAATGGCATCAGGACCAATTTCGTGCATATATTCCGTAAGCAAGCCCCCTTTTTTTAACATACGACCGGCTAATTTGCGATTCGATGCCGGATAAATCATTTGCAAACCATGACCTAACACGCCGACGGTTTGAAGGTTATGATGAACGGCCGATTCATGTGCTATGGTATCAATACCGTAGGCCAAACCGCTGACAAGCATTACATCCACAGAAGCCAATCCATCCATTAATTGTTTGGTAAACGTAATCCCGTAGGAACTCGCTTTACGCGTACCCACAATAGCCAACACTTTGGGAACATTCCATTCCATATTACCTTTTCCAAATAAAATTATCGGTGCATCAACACAATGTTTTAAGCGTTTGGGATAATTATCTTCCGTTATGATATAGGTATTAAGGCCGTGCTTCTGAATAAAATCCAATTCTTGTTGCACTTTTTCATGATCAGCGGATGAAATATGTTGCAAATTATTTACTACACTGTCGCCGATTCCTTCTATTCGCAATAACTTTTGTTTCTTTTCTTTGAACACCTCTTCGGCACTGCCGCATTCCATTATTAATTTACGCGCCGTAATATCTCCTATCAACGGTACCTGCGACAATAATAATGTGTGATAAATCAAGGTTTGTTCTTCGCTCATGTAGCTTTTTTTGTTTGCAAAAATAGCATTTATCTTTTTATTTCTTTCATTTTCTTAATACAAAATCCGAAATATTTTATGAATATTGGATTTTCTTATCGATATATTTGGAATGCATGACCCTTAACACACCCATATAGTCCATTTTAAAAGAGATGTTATCTCCTACCTTATATTTTTTAGTATTATTGCCTAAATCAACCACAAACATATCGGAACTCCCTCCAACTATTGAAACATTTTCATCTATCGGACTAATGTGTTTATCGTCAACATCTAACAAACCCAAATCAATGATAGCCCTATAAGAAGTTTTTCCAATTAAGTTATCATCAAATTCAAAGGATTCACCTTCAACATTGGTTCCCATTTCACCCATAGGGACAAGGGGTTTTTCTATTAATTCAATTATTTCGGAATAAAGCACAAACACATCGGTATGCATGTTCCTTAATGTGGTATTGTTATAGACATCCGTACCTAAAAACAAGGTTTCTCCGACACGGAAATGATTAATCCCTTTGGGTAATAAATTTTGAAAAATCAACGGAATGGTAACCGACGAGCCTCCCGACACATACTTAATGGATTGCTTGAATTTCGCCTCTATCAACTCACTGTATAAACTAAGTTGTATTAATTTATCATGATTGGGTAAAACACCATATAAACAACTCAGGTTTGTTCCTATTCCAACCACTTCGATATGAGGCAAATTAAACACCTCGTAATAGAAATCTATTAAATGATCTCTCATTATCCCTTCACGCAACTCCCCCATTTCAATCATAATAAATATTTTATGAATTTTCTCTTGACGTTGGGCTTCTTCATTCAACAATTGTATGGTTTTTATTTCGGTATTAACACTGATATCGGCATATTGAACCAAGCTCTTTAAATAATGCTTAGCCGGCGGTTTAATATATATGGTTTCCACTTTTGGATTCAATTCTTTTATCATCCTTAAATTGGATATTCTTGAATCGCAAACTTGTTTTATGTCAAACGACAACAATGCTTTTAAATAATCTTTATTTCCGCATAACAATTTTGATACTACCGACCATTGTATGTTTTTTTTCTTAAATAATTTGTCTAGATATTCGAAATTAGCTTTCAGCTTACGTATATCTAATGTTATATATGCCATGATTTTATGGTTTTATATATCTCATTTCAAGATATTTATTAGTAAATCCTATTTTTTCATATAGAAAACGTGCCGGATTATCCGGTTCGACATGCAAAGCAAGGTTGCCATCGGCGATCTCAATGGCTTTTAACATCATTTTTTTTCCTATTCCTTTCCCTCTCATATCTTTACGCGTAGCGATATAAACCAATATATTTTCAGGAATATAGCCTTTCATTCCCGTTTGATTTACAACCACAACAGATACGGTTTCGTCTTTTTCAAGTGCCTCTAACACAAATCCCCCAAAAGAGTTGGACTGTCTTAAAGCATATTGAACAGCCTTTTCTATATCTTCTTTGGCATCGCCAAACTGATCTAAATGTTCATACAAAAAGTCGATTATGGTTTGTTTTTCTGCATCCGCAGGTTTGTTGTGATAATTGTAAATTTTTGTTTTAATCATGATTTATCTCCTTTTATTTTGTTAATTATAAGTATTAAATTTTATATCTTATTTTTATATACATCTATAAGAGAACGGTATTTTTCAAGTGTACCGATCGACCTCTTTTTTTATATTAAACATCTTCTCTTTTTCCCAATTATAAAGATTATCTATATGGATTGCAAATACTTAGTATTACCATAATCTTTTAAACCGGTTCTTGATTTTTTACATATGCAATGCAAAAATACATATTTTTTAATATGTTTCCCTATATTTTAATATTAAATGAGAGAAAAAAACACGGCATTGATTGCAATTTACACGAACTAAACCAGCAATTAAAACTCTCATTGCCTTGTTATGACGCACATTACACTAATTAAAAAAAATCATTTAATAATAATAAAAATAATAATACATTTTCATGTATTTTTGTATTGAAAATATTCCAAATTTAAAATCTAAATCAAATGGAAGAAAATATCGAAAAACACATTAACAAAATCAATCAAATGGCAACAGCCGATTTTGAAGGCTTAAGTCCTATCGAAATGGATAATCTCTTGTATAACACCTTTGAAAAAGGAAGCCCTGTGCAGTTAAGAAAGCTCAGCGATGAAGATTACGCATCCATTCCTATTTTAAATCAAATGCTTTATTTTGCCGACATCATTCAAAAAGCAGGAGAAATAAAATTGACTGCCAAAGGATATTTACCCACTAAAATGGTAGCCGACTTATATTACAAAGGCTTCCTGAAAGACGTGATGATCGAAACCGGTATTAATAAACTATATAAAGAAACCGATTCAAACGTTGTGAATCTCATAAGATTATTAGCCGAACTAATGTCGCTGACAAAAAAACGCAACGGCAAACTCAGCTTAACCAAAGCAGGAGAAAAAATAATCCAAGACAAAGAAAAGTTATTAAAACTTATTTTTAAAACCTTTGGCGAAAAATTCAAATGGGCTTATTACGACGGTTATGGCGATAATTTTATAGGTCAGCTTGGTTACGGATTCACTTTATTGCTTTTGAGTAAATACGGACATAAAAAACGCATTAACTTCTTTTATGCCGCCAAATACTTCAAAGCCTTTCCACTCCTGTTGTCCAATATGGGTGATTATCGTTATAACTTAATTCGCGATGCCGAGAATTGTTATTCCATTCGCAGTTTCGATCGCTTCTTATATTATTTCGGTCTCATTGAAATGGATAAAGACAGCCCCATTTTAGCAAGAAGAATTTATATTAAAAAAACCAAGGTTTTCGATAAACTTATTAAGTGTTAAACTTATAGTTAATGCAAGAAAGATCCTATGCATAAATCAACATGAATGGATTGCTATTTAAAAGCATTGGAATTAACTCCCGATGACACTTTACTCCTTTTTAAAATCGCATCACAATACGATAAGTTTCTACAAGACAAACCTATGGCAATAAAATATTATCAATCATTTATGCAAACCCGTCCGGAAGATAAATCCTCACATCCAACAATCAATGATGCCCACGGATTAAAAGTGTCTTATTACGATATTGCGCAACGACGCATCAAAGAATTGAAAGAAGAAATATTTATGCAAGGGAAAAATCATAAAAACAATTGACATGAAGCTAATAAGCGTATTCTGCGGTTCCAGTACCGGTAAGAATCCCATCTATACAGAAGCAACAAAAGCATTGGCGGAACAATTTATCAAAAACGATTTCATGCTTTTGTACGGAGGAGCGAAAATAGGCTTAATGGGAATAATGGCCGACAACATACTTCGTGCCGGTGGAAAAGCTACAGGTGTAATGCCTCGTTTTCTTATTGATAAAGAGATTGCCCACACCGAACTCACACAACTCATTTGTGTGGACAGCATGCAAGAACGCAAAACATGGATGCAAACACATTCCGATGCTTTTATCGCACTGCCCGGCGGCTTCGGAACCCTGGATGAGATTTTTGAAATGATATGTTTCGGCCAACTGCAAATCCATCAAAAACCCTGCGCTTTCCTCAATACAAATGGCTTTTACGACCACCTGCACCGCTTTCTCGATCATTGCGTTAACGAAGGATTCATTCAAAAAGAATATAAAAACATGCTCATCATCGAATCCGATGCCGAAAAACTCATCAGGCAAATCTTACGCTATAAGCATCCGATTATCGACAAAGCAAAAAGAGAAATGTGATGATCAAAATCAATCAGGTATAACAAAAGATAAATGGTCGGTTAATAAACGAAATGGTTGTCAGTTGTCAGTTTTAAGAAGCTATCAGCTGTCAGCTATCAGCTATCAGTTTTTCAGAGCGTTGTATCAAGTTTGATTCTTAATTGTTTTCTTTTTCACCTACAGATTAACACGAATTATCACAGAATTAGTCAGGGGGTGAATCCCAATCACCCCCTGACTGTTTTTCGGAACCGAAAAAAATGAGAATTGAAAACTGAGAACTGAAAACTTTTTTAAGCTGCAGACAGATATTTGATAATTTTTAGTACATTTGCAAGAAAAAAACGAGCATGCTTTTTAATATTAAACGACACGAATCGAGAAAGTTTAATTATATCCCCCGCTACTACGACAAAAAAGCGGAGCAATTAAAACGGGAAAAGATTATTAAAGGAGAAGACAGCAACTCCGATTTCAGCGAACGCCTGCACATGAAGATTCGAGAAAACAGGAAGTTGCAACGTAAATCGAACATCCGCATACTGGTTTGGATTGCTTTGCTGGCATTGTTGTTATACTTTATGCTATCATAATTATGGCCGACATCATACAACTTCTTCCCGATTCGGTAGCCAACCAAATAGCGGCAGGCGAAGTGATTCAACGTCCGGCTTCGGTAGTAAAGGAATTAATGGAAAATGCTGTCGATGCACAAGCCGATAGCATTGATGTTATCATAAAAGATTCGGGCAAAACGCTGATTAAAGTCAATGATAACGGATTGGGCATGAGCGATACCGATGCCCGTTTGTGCTTTGAACGACATGCCACGTCGAAAATAAAATCGGTTGATGATTTGTTTTCTCTTCACACCAAAGGTTTTAGAGGCGAAGCATTGGCCTCTATCGCTGCCATTGCCCATGTGGAATTACGTACGAAAAAAAAGGAAAGCGATATTGGCAGTTTGCTAATTATTGAAGGCTCGCAATGCACGGAACAAACCCTCTGTCAATGTGAAAACGGTTCCACTTTTGCCATTAAAAACTTATTTTACAATGTACCGGCAAGGAGAAACTTTTTGAAATCGGATAATGTGGAATACAACCACATCCTCGACGAATTTCTGCGTATCGTTTTGGTGCATCCCGATATTGCATTTTCGCTTTATCATAACGATAAACAGGAATATAAACTACCCAAATCGAACTTAAAACAAAGAATTGTCAATGTTTTCGGCAACCCTTATAATGAACGCCTGCTCCCCATACGTCAGGAAAGCAATGTAACTAATATCAGCGGATTTATAGGCAAACCGGAATGTGCACGCAAAACCCGAGGGGAACAATATTTATTCGTTAATCAACGCTTTATCAAACATCCGTATTTCCACCATGCCATTTGCAGTGCCATGGATGAACTTATCCCCGCAAATCATTTCCCTTCTTATTTCATATATCTTGATGTTGATCCCTCGAAAATCGACATCAACATACATCCCACTAAAACAGAAGTGAAATTTCAAGAAGATAAATTCATTTATTCCATATTACTATCAACGGTTAAACACAGTTTGGGTAATTATAATCTCTCGTCGCAACAAATCGATTTCGACAATGTTTCGCCCATCAATTTCGGTCAGATTCCTTTGAGCGGAACGCCTAAGAATCCCTTCATTGCAACCAATCCCGACTATAATCCGTTTTCAAATAAAAAACAGGAAGCCAAACCTATGTATTCACCAAGTCCTTTCACTAAGAAACAACAAAGCGAAGGAGCCTGGACCAAAATATATGAAAGCCTGAAAGAAAACCTTCCGCCAGAAGCCGAGAACGAGGCGATACAAACCAAACTCGATACCGATGCTTCGGACGAAACGACTGAAAACAGCAGTTGCATTGTATTTCAAATATTAAACAAATATATTGTTAGCCGTATCAAATCGGGATTTATGATTATCGATCAGGAAGCTGCACAAGAGAGAATTCTTTATGAACAATACATGCAACAAATGGAAAATGAAGCCATGCCGGTACAAAAACTCTTATTCCCCGAATCGCTCAGTTTTTCACCCCAAGATGCCGACACCATTTCCAATCTTCTCAACGATTTTTTGCATTTGGGTTTTGAACTGGAAGTTTTCGGAAAGAACACATTTATCTTAAACGGCATACCTAGCGGATTTGACAATCAAAACGTGCAATCAATCATGGAACAAATATTAGAGAACTATAAAAGCAACTTATTATCCTTACGTCTCAACCGGAAAAACAATTTAGCCCATTCGCTTGCCAAAACATTGGGAATAAAAAAAGGCAGTCCGCTTTTGCAAGAAGAAATGCAACATATGGTTCAACAACTTTTTGTGTGTCAATCACCCGAGATATCGCCAAGCGGAAAGAAAATATGTGTCGTCTTTAGCGACAAAGATATTATTCAACTATTTAATTAAACGCTATGAACAAACGCAAAATCATCAATGACCCTGTTTACGGTTTTATAAGTATATCCAACGATTTCATTTTCGATCTTATCCAACACCGTTATTTTCAACGTTTACGCAACATTTTACAACTCGGATTAACCAATTTGGTCTATCCCGGTGCTTCGCACACACGCTTTCAGCACTCATTGGGGGCTATGCACTTGATGCAAGAAACATTAGAGGTGTTGAGATACAAAGATATTATCATCACCAAAGAAGAAGAAGAAGCCACCCTGGCTGCTATTTTGTTGCACGATATCGGACACGGTCCCTTTTCGCATACATTGGAACATACCTTAATTGAAAGCGTTTCGCACGAAACCCTGACCGATTTATTTCTCGAAGCACTTAACCGTGAATTTAAAGGCAAACTAAGCCTTGCCATACAAATATATAACGATACTTACCACAAGCATTTCCTTCATCAATTGGTGTCGGGACAGCTTGACGTGGACAGGTTAGATTATCTTACCCGCGACAGTTTTTTTACCGGTGTGTCGGAAGGCGTTATCGGAACCGAAAGAATTATTAAAATGCTGAATGTTGTTGACAATGAACTGGTAGCCGACATCAAAGCACTTTATTCCATAGAGAAGTTTATCATCTCCCGCCGTTTGATGTATTGGCAAGTTTATCTGCACAAAACCGTTCATGCAATTGAAACCATGCTCATTCAATGCCTGAAACGAGCCAAAACACTCCTTATTCAAGGCAATGATTTGTTTCTGCCTCCATCTTTACGCATTTTCTTTGAAAAAGACATAAAAGCCGAGGATTTTCTTTCGAATGAAGAACTGTTGAATGCTTATGCCGATTTAGACGACCGCGATATATGGTATTGCCTCAAAATGTGGCGTTCCCATTCCGATTTTGTCCTTTCCGAACTATCAAAACGGGTGTATTACCGTAATCTGTTTAAAATTGAAGTGATGGAAAATGAAATTGAAACAAGCTATATTCAGAACATAAAAGCGCAAACAGCTTCCTTTTTTAACTTATCGTCCGAAGATGTTTCTTATTTTGTTATTCACGGAAAAATGGAAAATCGTGCTTACAACAAAGCCCTGCCCCCTATTCGTATTTTAGATAAAAACGGCAATCTTCATCCCTTGGAAAACCTCTCCGACCACCTCAACCATAGGACTTTATCGGAAATTGTGAATAAATACTTTATATGCTATCCAAAGCATATCATTTAAACACTTCCGTTTTTTTTATCTAATATCTTCTGAAAGCTATGCTCGATAGGATTGGCTTTTAAACTGATGCCGGGTATGATTATATGTGCGCGACGGTAATACTTTTCCCTTTCTGCTAATGTAGAAGAAACATAGGTTAATAATTCATCCGGTGTTTTGCCGAGAAGAAGGGGACGTTTTTTCTTAGAATGCAACAAACGATTATGCAAAGCCTTGGGAGACAATTGCAAATAAACACACAATCCTGTTTCGAGCAACCAATCCATGTTGTTATGAAAACAAGGAGTTCCTCCCCCCAAAGAAATAACAAGCTGATCCCTTTGGATCGTTTCCCGCAACAATTTCGATTCTATTTCACGAAATGCAGCTTCGCCATGGGAAGCAAAAAAATCGAGCATGTTTATCTGATGTTTTTCTTCAAAATAAACATCCAAGTCTAAAAAATCAAAGTTGGAATAAGCCGCCAAGCGTTTGCCGAAAATGGTTTTGCCACTCCCCATAAAACCCATGATGTAAATACGCATACTTAATTGTTTTATTCATAAGCCCCGATAGAAGGAGGCGAATTACGTGCGTTGCCTTTTATATCTGTTATCACAGCAGGCATGGTTTTTCCTGCCCCTTTACATGGAGATGAGGCTTTGAGTTGATAATCATATTCATGTTCATTTTCAAAGGAAGGATTATTATTAAAAAGCATGTTCGAAAAATAATCGGGATAATTTGTGTCGCTTTTTAACAAACAGTATTCAATATTAAGCTTAAATTCAGCCGCTTTATCATAACCGCAAGAAAACTCCCTTGCATTGTTCCCCCATATGATGTTATTGATGAAATCGCAGCGAAAATCAGAAAGATACATCGTATTATTAAATATATAATAATTACTAAAAAACACCGAAGGAGTGGAACGGGTGCCCAAATGATACGCATTATGAATAGTATTATTAATAAATGTATAATCGCCACCCTGCATTAAAGTCAGTGCATATTGACCACAATCACTGATTACATTATTATAAGCTTGCACCTTATAGTTTTTAGCTAAAAACCCCATCCCCGACGATTTTTTTATAATGGTGTTTGTTAATATCAGTTTATTACCCATATCCTTCTCAAGAATTTCAGCTTGAATGCCGATAAAAGCATTTTTAATAACGGCATGATTAATAATGTTATCTTGTGTTCCTTCATTAATCCATATTCTGTCCCATTGTTCATAATCGTCTTGAAAAAACTCTTCCATTCTATCGCCTTGGAAAGTAACAGGATTATCGGATGTCCCGTTAACATGTAAACAGCCGCCTTTATATACCCACAGACCTCCTTTTTTATGAATATAAATTCTCGTGCCGGGTTCTATGTTAAGTTTTCCCACAGAATCAACCACGGCATAACCGTAAATCACATAAGGTTTATCATTGGTCCATGTAACATTTTCCCCTTCGCCGGCCACCACTTTATAGTTTATGGCTGTTCCCAACCATTTATCGGCAATAATAAAATGAGCATCCTGACCATATGCAAGCAAGCCAACTTGTTGCTTATTCCCATTGGTATGGAACAGAATAGTATCGGTAACCAACATAGGCAAATTAACCTGATTGGGATTTATTATCACTTTGATAAAAATAAAGACACTATCTTTTGCCGGTATTTCCACGTCTTTCAAACTCTTTGCCGATATGCCATTGATATTAATACTGAAATAGGAATTATTATCTCCAAGCAAATATATATCGGTTTTCAGATTCCCGTTATAGGGATTTTTCACAACCAAGCGCTTGGTAATGGAACTCACGGTAGTGAAAATCGTATCGAAAGTGATGAGTGAAGATGAAAACTTAAGTTTGGCATCTTTGTTTTCATATATATTTTCTTTTCTACATGAAAAAAACGAAACACATAGCATAGTGAGCAATAAACCGTAAATGAAATCTTTTTTATTCATGTAAATAATCATTTTGTTGTCGAATCATGCAATCCAAAAACCAATTTCATTAACGCAATAAGGCATAAAATATTATTTACCGGCAATGGCATCTTCAATAAAAGCGGAACACAGCTCTTTATAATCAAGATTTTTATATCTGACTTGTTTAGGTACAATGCTTTCATTGGTTTGTCCTGGTATAGTGTTTATTTCGATAAAACATAATTCTTTTTCATTAAATATATAGTCAATACGGACAATACCTTTGCAGCCCAAGCTTTTGTAAATGTGTTTCGAAACGTTTTCACAATCTTTGCGAACAGCATCATCAATGGGTGCAGGGGTAATTTCGTCCGCTAAAGTTGGATCGTATTTAGCTTCCAAATCGAAGAAAGCCTTTTTACTTATCACCTCGGTTATTGCTAACACTTGAACAACGCCATTTAATCGCATCACACCGCAGGTGATTTCACGCCCTTGGATAAAACGCTCAATAATCAATTCGTCATCATGTTGAAAGGCGTTATCAAGAGCCGGTTGTAACTCCTTTTCATTATTCACTTTCGAAATTCCAACACTTGAACCCGAACAACAAGGTTTTACAAAACAAGGCAATCCGATATTTTTTATGATTTCATTTATACTAATAATGTCATGTTTGAAAAGATGGATGGCATCGGCCATGTGTATGCCATATGTTTTTAACACCCTATTACATATATTCTTGTTAAACGTTAAAGACGAAACCGCAGCATCACAACCCACATAAGGAATACCCAACATATCGAAATAACCTTGCAGTTTACCATCCTCACCCGGATTACCGTGGATGGCAATAAACGCACAATCGAAACGAATGCATTCCTTTTCCAATGGCAAGCTAAAATCATTTTTATCGATATGAAACACTTTCCCTGACGAATCGGTATAAATCCAATCGTTGAAATGCAAATGGATAAAATAAACATTAAATTTTTGCTTGTCAAGAGTCTCGGCTATGTTTCTTCCGCTTCGTATGGAAATGTCATGTTCACCTGAGTTTCCACCTGCAATAACCGCAATATTTTTTTTCATTTATATTAATTATTTATTGATTAATAAATACTTATAATCCTTTCAATCTATGATTTCCATTGTTTGAAAAAAACATACAAATATAGTGAATAATTGAAAATAAAGCTAAGAGAAAAAAGAGCTTTCATAAAAAAAACCATTTCATTATAATAAAAATTCCTTAAAAGTAGGATTAAAATCACAATTCTTTAAGCATAACACTTATTTTCCTGATTATCTTTAATATAAATTTTTATTAAAATATTTCTTTTTTAATATATTTTATATACTTTTGTCTCGTAAAAAAATGCAAATAATAATTTAAATATTACAACAATGAAAATTAAGAATTATTTTATATTGCTCTTAGCAACATTAGTCATAGGATTTGTATCCTGCAAAGAAAAAGAACCCGAACCTGAACCCGAACCACCATTAGATATTAGTGTAATCCAAGGGGATGTAACATTTTATGAAACAGAAACCGGACTTGAAGGCGAAGCAGTCAATGCCACCGTCAGACTACACAAAGGCTCGGCCGAAAAATCCATCAAAGAAATTCAAGCCGACGACAAAGGCTTTTATAAATTTAGCGGCGTTTTAAACGGAACTTATACTGTAAGTGCTGAATTTGTTTTTGGCGTGGGAGGCACTACATTTAGTTCGCGCTCCGACTCAATCGTAATAACAAAAAGCGACACTATAACTTGTGATATTGAAATGATAAAATAATTCCTCCATTCAAAAAAAGGAGGTTAATAGCATTTAACCTCCTTTTTTTTTATGCCGGTTCAACAAAAACAAAACCGTTTTTATGCATCCCATAATATAAACAAGGCATTAGAATTTTCATAAAAAGCATAAAGCTATTGTTTTATTGATTAACTTTGCCGTCGAATTAAATTAAAGAATAAAATATATTTGAAATAAAAATAACAATAAAAAAAATTGATATGAAACAGGTACATAATTTCAATGCAGGACCATGTGTCCTTCCAAAAGAAGCTATCAATGCAGCTATAGAAGCATTAAAAGATTTTAAAGGTACGGGAATGTCGGTAGTAGAAGTATCCCATCGTTCCAAAGAATGGCAAGCTGTAATGGACGAAACAGAAGCCTTATGGAAAGAAATATTAAAAATACCCGATGGGTATAAAGTAATGTTTTTAGGAGGAGGTGCTTCCATGCAATTTGCCATGATACCGTTAAATTTCATGGAAAAGAAAGCCGCTTATTTGGAAACAGGCGTTTGGGCAAAAAAAGCCCTTAAAGAAGCTAAAGGTATAGGCGAAGCTGTTTGCGTTGCTTCATCGGCCGATAAAACATTTAACTATATTCCCAAAGGATATACTATTCCTACCGATGTAGATTATTTCCATATAACAACCAACAACACCATCTACGGAACCGAAATCCGTTACGACATGGATAGCCCAGTTACTTTGATTGCTGATATGTCATCCGACATTATGAGCCGACCGGTTAATGTGGCAAAATACGGAATGATTTATGGCGGCGCACAGAAAAATGTTGGTCCTGCCGGTGTTACTTTTGTTATCATTAAAGAATCATTAGTAGGAAAAGTAAGTCGTTATATCCCTACGATGTTAAACTACAAAACACATATCGATGAAAGTTCTATGTTCAACACCCCTCCCGTTTTTTCAATATTGGTAATGAACGAAACCTTAAAATGGTTAAAACGATTAGGTGGCGTGGAAGTGATGCAAAAGATGAATGAAGAAAAAGCAGGTTTACTGTATAATGAAATCGATCGCAATTCACTTTTTGTTGGCACCGCCGAAAAAGACAGCCGTTCCATCATGAATATTTGTTTTGTAATGGCCGAAGGCCACAAAGATAAAGAAGAAGCTTTCATGGCATTTGCAAAAGAACGTGGTATGGTAGGCATTAAAGGACACCGTTCCGTTGGCGGATTCCGTGCTTCTTTATATAATGCATGTCCGAAAGAAAGCGTACAAGCTTTGGTAAATTGCATGCAAGAATTTGAAAAATTAAATAAATAATCGTCGAACTGCTTGTTTTAAAACAGTTAAACAATTAAAAATTAAGAAATATGAAAATATTAGTTGCAACCGAAAAACCATTTGCCAAAGCCGCCGTTGACGGTATTCGTAACATAGTTGAAAAAGCCGGACATAGTTTAAGTTTACTTGAAAAATATACCGATGTAAACGATTTCTATAAAGCCGTTGCCGATGCCGATGCATTAATCGTTAGATCGGATAAAGTTACCAAAGAAGTTATCGACGCTACCAAACAATTAAAAATTGTTGTTCGCGCCGGTGCCGGTTATGATAATTTAGATTTAGCTGCTTGTTCGGCAAAGAACATTGTTGCCATGAACACTCCCGGACAAAACTCCAACGCCGTTGCCGAATTGGCTATCGGTATGATGATTTATATGTCGCGCAACACCTTTAAACCAGGAACAGGCTCCGAATTAAAAGGCAAAAAACTAGGCATTCATGCTTACGGTAATGTAGGTAAATTAGCTGCCGACATAGCCAAAGGATTT
>Ga0265293_10008282_pt1 | contig 15493 bp, 11 predicted proteins | sample Munlanlewell138R_FD_192505 | JGI IMG/M metagenome (GOLD analysis project Ga0265293, IMG submission 192505) | Leachate microbial communities from a municipal landfill in Southern Ontario, Canada - Leachate well 138R | ecosystem: Engineered > Solid waste > Landfill > Unclassified | place: Canada...
TGGTCATGCCAGGTGATAACGTTAAACTTGACGTTACCCTGATTGCGCCAATCGCCATGGAAGATGGTCTGCGTTTCGCGATTCGCGAAGGTGGCCGTACCGTTGGTGCTGGTGTTGTTGCAAAAATTATTGCATAAGGCTTGAACTTATGACGCTAGGTCGGTATGATTGTCGGCCTAGCAATGTTCTAGGCCAGTAGCTCAATTGGCAGAGCGACGGTCTCCAAAACCGTAGGTTGGGGGTTCGATTCCCTCCTGGCCTGCCAGCTTTATAATTAGCTGGCATTCCAATTTAGGATTCTAAGTAATGAATGCAAAAACTGAATCCAAGGCAAGTCGTTTAGATTCTGTTAAATGGTTGGTTGTTGCAGCGCTTGTTGTATTGGGTGTTGTAGGTAATCAATACTTTGCTGCTGAATCAATTCTATATCGCGTACTCGGTCTAATTGCCCTCGCTGCTATAGCATTTTTTGTTGCTGTGCAAACAGCGAAGGGGCAGGCTTTTCTTACTTTAGCAAAAGAGTCACGTGCTGAAATTCGTAAAGTTGTATGGCCGAACAGGCAAGAAACTACTCAGACAACATTAATTGTTGTTGTTGTTGTTTTAATAATGGCGCTCTTGCTTTGGGGGCTTGATTCGCTCCTTGGGTGGCTTGTCTCATTGATTGTAGGTTAAGGGTGCTCTGTGGCTAAGCGTTGGTATGTCGTGCACGCCTATTCAGGCTATGAAAAACAAGTGATGCGCCATTTACTTGAGCGTATTAAGTTTGCTGGTATGGAAGAAGAGTTTGGCGATGTTCTCGTCCCAACTGAAGAAGTTGTGGAGATGAGAAATGGTCAAAAGCGTAAAAGCGAACGTAAATTTTTCCCAGGTTATGTGCTCGTTCAAGTCGAAATGTCCGAAGCAGCTTGGCACTTAATTAAAGACACGCCGCGTGTGCTTGGCTTTATTGGTGGTACTGCAGATAAGCCTGCACCTATTACTGAAAAAGAAGCTGATGCTATTTTGCGTCGTGTTGAAGACAGTGGTGATAAGCCACGTCCAAGAACATTGTTCGAACCCGGTGAGACCGTACGTGTTAATGATGGTCCATTTGCCGATTTCAATGGTGTTGTGGAAGAAGTTAACTATGAGAAAAGCCGTATTCAAGTGGCTGTTCTTATTTTTGGGCGCTCAACACCTGTCGAGTTAGAATTTAGTCAGGTAGAGAAAGTCTGATATTGATGATGGATGCCGCCCTGCAGCTTTTAGTTGCGGGGTTTTTTTGTCAAAGGATAGTGACATAAATTATTGGGAAGCCCTAAGGCGTTATACCCATTTTGGAGTGAATCATGGCTAAGAAGATTCAAGCTTATATTAAGCTGCAAGTTAAAGCATGTCAGGCGAATCCATCGCCACCAGTCGGCCCAGCATTGGGTCAACATGGTGTGAATATCATGGAGTTTTGTAAGGCGTTTAACGCAAAAACTCAAGGTATTGAACCAGGTTTGCCAACACCAGTAATTATTACTGTGTACAGTGACCGTAGTTTTACTTTTGAAACTAAAAGTACACCGGCTGCTGTATTGTTGAAAAAAGCTGCAGGTGTTTCTGCTGGTTCAGCGCGTCCAAATACTCAGAAAGTGGGTACAGTGACACGTGCACAGTTAGAAGAAATTGCAAAAATCAAAGAAGCTGACTTAACTGCTTCTGAACTGGATGCTGCTGTTCGTACCATCGCTGGCTCTGCGCGCAGCATGGGCTTGAACGTGGAGGGCGTATAATGTCTAAGCTTTCAAAACGTCAACAAGCTATCGCAGCTAAAGTACAGCCTGGCAAACAGTATTCTTTTGAAGATGCAGCAAGCTTGTTAACCGAGCTGTCTACTATCAAATTCAAAGAGTCAGTGGATATCGCAATTAACCTTGGTGTTGATCCGCGTAAATCTGACCAAGTTGTACGTGGTGCAACTGTAATGCCAAACGGTACAGGTAAAACTGTACGTGTTGCTGTGTTTGCACAAGGCCCAGCTGCTGAAGCAGCTTTGGCTGCCGGTGCTGACAAAGTAGGTATGGATGATTTGGCTGCAGAAATGAAAGCCGGTGACCTGAACTATGACGTAGTTATTGCTTCTCCAGATGCAATGCGTGTTGTCGGTCAGTTAGGTCAAGTATTGGGCCCACGTGGCCTGATGCCTAACCCTAAAGTGGGTACCGTGACGCCTGATGTTGCTACAGCAGTAAACAATGCTAAAGCAGGTCAAGCGCGTTTTCGTACTGATAAAAACGGTATCATCCATGCTGCAATTGGTCAGATTGATTTTGAGCCCGCTAAACTTAAGCAAAACGCTGAAGCGTTATTGGCTGAGTTACGCCGCTTGAAGCCTTCTTCATCAAAAGGCATTTATGTAAAGCGTGTGACTCTAAGCAGCACTATGGGTCCTGGTCTGATCATTGATCAGTCAAGCCTAGAAGCAGCGAAGTAACTGTTACGCTGACAATTTTGGGGTCCCTGCTTAGCGGGGGCCGTCAAAGACCGTAGGTGGCATGAGCCCTAATAAATATGTATCACTGATATTAGCCTACGTAGATGGTGCTCCCGATTCATTGTTTGAATCAGACACCAAATAAGTACTCAGTTTACTGGGTAAAATGAAATAAGCAGGAGTAAAACCCGTGGCAATTAGACTCGAAGACAAGAAGGCTATCGTCGCTGAAGTCAACGAGGCTGCCCAAGCTGCCCTTTCCGCTGTTGTGGTTGATGCCCGCGGCGTAAAAGTAAGCGCTATGACCGGACTCCGTAAAGAGGCTCGTGAAGCAGGTGTATATGTACGTGTTGTACGTAATACATTGCTGCGCCGCGCTGTTGCAGGAACTCAGTATGAGATCCTCAATGACGTGTTCACTGGCCCGACCTTAATCGCTTTTTCTAATGATCATCCGGGCGCAGCTGCTCGTATTTTCAAAGAATTTGCTAAAGGTCAGGATAAGTTTGAGATCAAAGCAGCCGCTTTTGAAGGTAACTTGATTGCAGCCAACCAAATCGACGCATTGGCAACTTTGCCAACATTCGACGAAGCGGTATCTCAGTTGATGAGTGTTATCCAAGGCGCGACCAGCAAGCTGGCACGTACTTTGGCAGCAGTTCGCGATCAGAAAGAAGCAGAAGCCGCTTAAGCTTTCGCTCTTTACACAAAATTTTGATTTTGGTGGCTTAATTAAGTCATCACCAATATAGGAAGCATAGAGTCATGGCTCTTACTAACGAAGATATTCTTAACGCCGTTTCAGAAATGTCAGTAATGCAAATTGTTGAACTGATCACTGCAATGGAAGAAAAATTTGGCGTGACTGCTGCTGCCGCTTCAGGTCCAGCTGCAGCTGTTGCTGTTGCTGCTGAAGAGCAAACTGAATTCACCGTTATGCTGTTAGCAGCTGGCGAGAAGAAAGTTAACGTGATTAAAGCAGTTCGCGAACTGACAGGCCTAGGTCTGAAAGAAGCTAAAGCAGTTGTTGACGGCGCACCAGGCGTTGTTAAAGAAGACGTTTCTAAAGATGAAGCTGAAGCAGCTAAGAAAACGCTGGAAGAAGCAGGTGCTTCAGTCGAGCTTAAATAAGCTAGATGTTGCATAACAGCCTATGCAAAGGGCTGATGGCTGGTGGCTGATGTCACCGGCCTTTTTCTGTTATAGCTCCTCATTGAGTGGATGCTTCGGCAGAACTCTAGGGCGAACTGAAAAATAAATGTTTGCACGATTTACTGGGTATTTCCGCCGGAAGTATCCAACAGGCAGGTTACCAAGCTGGGGAACGCTGATGGCTTACTCATATACTGAGAAAAAACGTATCCGCAAGGACTTTAGCAAGCTGCAGGATGTGATGGATGTGCCTTATCTACTGGCAATCCAATTAGATTCTTACCGTGAATTTCTGCAGACTGGCGTGAGCAAGGAGCAGTTCCGTGATATTGGCCTGCACGCAGCCTTTAAATCGGTATTTCCGATTATTAGTTATTCAGGTAATGCAGCGCTTGAGTACGTAGGGTATCGCCTAGGCGAACCCGCTTTTGATGTTAAAGAATGTTCTTTACGTGGTGTGACGTATGCCGTCCCACTGCGGGTAAAAGTGCGCTTAATTATTTTTGATCGTGAATCATCAAGTAAAGCGATTAAAGATATTAAAGAGCAAGAAGTCTATATGGGCGAAATTCCATTAATGACTGAAAATGGTACGTTTGTAATTAACGGTACTGAGCGCGTTATCGTTTCTCAGTTACACCGTTCACCTGGTGTGTTCTTTGACCATGACCGTGGTAAAACACACAGTTCAGGTAAACTACTCTATTCCGCACGTATTATTCCTTACCGTGGTTCTTGGCTCGACTTTGAGTTCGACCCAAAAGACTGCGTGTTCGTACGTATTGACCGCCGCCGTAAATTGCCTGCTTCAGTATTGTTGCGCGCACTGGGTTACACCACTGAAGAAATCCTTGCTACTTTCTACGCGACTAACGTGTTCCACGTGTCTGCCGAAGAAGCGAGCTTGGAATTGGTGCCTCAGCGTTTACGTGGTGAGATGGCAACCTTTGATATTAAAGACGATCAAGACAAAGTTATCGTTGAAGAAGGCCGTCGTATTACCTCACGTCACATCAATCAGTTGGAGAAAGCGGGTATTACCAAATTGGTGGTGCCAACTGAGTACATCGTTGGTGTGACCACAGCTAAGCCAATCGTTCACCCTGCGACGGGTGAGATCTTAGTTGAGTGCAATACTGAACTGACTGCTGAAATGTTGCAGACGATCGTTGATGCGCAAGTGGTACAAATTGAAGCGCTCTACACCAACGACATTGACTGCGGACCTTTTATTTCAGACACCCTGAAAGTTGATAGCACCACCAATCAACTGGAAGCGTTGGTTGAAATCTATCGCATGATGCGCCCAGGTGAGCCACCAACTAAAGATGCTGCTGAAAACCTGTTCAAAAACTTGTTCTTCAGTTCAGAGCGCTATGATCTTTCGGCTGTTGGTCGGATGAAGTTCAACCGTCGTATCGGTCGTACTGAAATTATCGGCGAAGGCGTGCTCAGTAAAGAAGATATTGTTGATGTATTAAAAACCATCGTTGCGATTCGTAACGGTCACGGGATTGTCGATGATATTGACCACCTTGGTAACCGTCGCGTGCGTTGCGTTGGTGAAATGGCAGAAAACCAATTCCGTGTTGGTTTAGTCCGTGTTGAGCGTGCTGTTAAAGAGCGCTTATCAATGGCGGAAAGCGAAGGTTTGATGCCGCAAGACTTGATTAATGCGAAGCCTGTGGCTGCAGCAGTTAAAGAGTTTTTCGGTTCCAGCCAGCTCTCGCAGTTTATGGACCAAAATAACCCGCTGTCAGAAATCACCCACAAGCGTCGCGTCTCTGCACTCGGCCCAGGTGGTTTGACCCGTGAACGTGCTGGCTTTGAAGTCCGTGACGTACACCCAACTCACTACGGTCGTGTTTGCCCAGTGGAGACACCAGAGGGTCCAAACATTGGTTTGATCAACTCTTTGGCGACTTATGCGCGAACCAATAGCTATGGCTTCTTAGAAACGCCATACCGCATCGTGAAAGAAGGCAAGGTAACTGATGAGATCGTATTCCTCTCAGCGATTGAAGAGTCTGATCACGTTGTAGCTCAGGCTTCAGCATTGATGAACGAAGACAACGTCCTGATTGAGGAGTTGGTAACTGTTCGTCACATGAATGAAACCACGGTTAAAGCACCTGAAGACGTGACCTTGATGGATGTATCGCCGAAGCAGGTTGTTTCGGTGGCTGCTTCATTGATTCCGTTCCTCGAGCACGATGATGCTAACCGTGCCTTGATGGGTTCGAACATGCAGCGTCAAGCGGTTCCAACCCTGCGTGCGGACAAGCCTCTGGTCGGTACCGGTATGGAGCGTAACGTTGCGCGCGACTCAGGCGTGTGTGAAGTGGCGCGTCGTGGTGGTGTGATTGAATCCGTTGATGCCAGCCGTATTGTGGTGCGTGTCAATGATGATGAAGTTGAAACCGGTGAAGCCGGTGTCGATATCTACAACCTGACCAAATACACCCGTTCTAACCAGAATACTTGTATCAACCAACGCCCATTAGTGCGTAAAGGTGAAAAGGTTGCGCGTGGCGATATTATGGCTGACGGTCCATCCACGGATATGGGTGAGCTTGCTTTAGGCCAGAACATGCGCGTGGCATTTATGCCATGGAACGGTTACAACTTTGAAGACTCCATCTTATTGTCTGAGCGTGTTGCTGAAGAAGATCGTTATACCACGATCCATATTCAGGAACTCACTTGCGTTTCGCGTGACACTAAGCTTGGCCCGGAAGAAATCACGTCTGATATTCCAAACGTCGGTGAAGCAGCGCTGAACAAATTGGATGAAGCCGGTATTGTTTATGTCGGTGCTGAAGTTGAAGCCGGGGATATTTTAGTCGGTAAAGTCACGCCTAAAGGCGAGACGCAGCTGACGCCAGAAGAAAAACTCTTGCGAGCGATTTTCGGTGAGAAAGCCTCTGATGTTAAAGATACCTCACTGCGCGTTCCAACCGGTACCAAAGGCACCATTATTGATGTACAGGTGTTCACTCGTGATGGCGTTGAGCGTGATGCACGTGCACTGTCGATTGAAAAATCACAGTTGGATGAAATCCGTAAAGACCTCAACGAAGAGTTCCGTATTGTTGAAGGTGCAACCTTTGAACGTCTGCGTGCCCACTTAGTCGGCAACAAAGCAGAAGGCGGTGCTGGGGTTAAGAAAGGCACTGAGCTGACGGATGAAATTCTTGACGGTATCGAACACGGTCAGTGGTTCAAATTGCGTATGGCCGAAGATGCGCTCAATGAGCAATTAGAAAAAGCTCAAGCCTACTTGTCAGATCGTCGCAAACTGCTGGACGAGAAGTTTGAAGACAAAAAACGTAAACTGCAGCAAGGTGATGATTTAGCGCCGGGCGTACAGAAGATCGTTAAAGTCTACTTGGCGATCAAGCGTCGTATTCAGCCAGGCGATAAAATGGCTGGTCGTCACGGTAACAAGGGTGTGGTATCGGTGATTATGCCTGTCGAAGACATGCCGCATGATGCTGACGGTACACCGGTTGATATCGTGCTAAACCCGCTGGGTGTTCCATCACGTATGAACGTGGGCCAGGTTCTTGAAACTCACCTTGGCCTTGCAGCTAAAGGCTTGGGCGAAAAGATCAACCGCATGCTTGAAGATCAGCGTAAAGTGATCGAGTTGCGTGGCTTCTTGCACCAGATTTATAACGAAATCGGTGGTGCGGATGAAGATCGAGTTGATCTCGATAGCTTGTCAGATGAAGAGATTCTCGAGCTAGCAGAAAACTTGCGCGGTGGTGTGCCAATGGCGACACCTGTGTTTGATGGTGCTTCAGAGCTTGAAATTAAAGCGATGTTGAAACTAGCAGACTTGCCAGAAAGCGGTCAGATGACCTTGTATGACGGTCGTACTGGTAATGCGTTTGATCGTCCTGTGACAGTTGGTTATATGTACATGCTGAAGTTGAACCACTTGGTCGACGATAAAATGCATGCGCGTTCAACTGGTTCATACAGTCTTGTCACGCAGCAGCCTCTGGGCGGTAAAGCACAGTTCGGTGGACAGCGCTTTGGTGAGATGGAGGTGTGGGCACTGGAAGCATACGGTGCTGCATATACTCTGCAAGAAATGTTGACCGTGAAATCGGATGACGTGAACGGCCGGACTAAAATGTATAAAAACATTGTAGACGGAGATCACCGTATGGAGCCTGGCATGCCAGAGTCTTTCAACGTACTGATCAAAGAAATTCGTTCGCTCGGTATCGATATCGAACTGGAAACCGTTTAACACGCGTGCGTATTAGGAGCGGCGTAGAGATACCCGCTCCCCGCTCCGTCAGGAGGAAAGGCCTTGAAAGACTTACTAAATTTATTAAAAAACCAGAGCCAAGTTGAAGAGTTCGATGCGATTAAGATTACGCTCGCCTCTCCAGAAATGATCCGCTCATGGTCCTTTGGTGAAGTTAAAAAACCAGAGACTATTAACTATCGCACATTTAAGCCTGAGCGTGACGGCCTGTTCTGTGCCAAGATTTTTGGTCCGGTAAAAGACTACGAGTGCTTGTGCGGTAAGTACAAGCGTCTCAAGCACCGCGGTGTGATCTGTGAGAAGTGCGGCGTTGAAGTTGCACTGTCTAAAGTACGTCGCGAGCGTATGGCGCACATTGAGCTGGCATCACCTTGTGCTCATATTTGGTTCTTGAAATCATTGCCAAGCCGTATTGGTTTGCTGCTAGATATGACCCTGCGTGATATTGAACGCGTGTTGTATTTTGAAAGCTATGTGGTGATTAACCCAGGTATGACCACGCTTGAAAAAGGCCAATTGCTCAACGATGAGCAGTATTTTGACGCCTTAGAAGAGTTTGGTGACGACTTTGATGCCCGTATGGGTGCTGAAGCTGTTCGTGAACTGCTGATGGAAATTGATCTTGAACACGAGATCAACTCCTTGCGTGAAGAGATTCCGCAAACCAACTCAGAAACCAAAATCAAGAAGCTGTCCAAGCGCTTAAAGTTAATGGAAGCCTTCTTTGGTTCAGGCAATAAGCCTGAGTGGATGGTACTGACGGTTCTGCCAGTCTTGCCGCCTGATTTGCGTCCGTTAGTGCCGCTCGATGGCGGTCGTTTTGCGACCTCTGATCTAAACGATCTCTACCGTCGTGTGATCAACCGTAACAACCGTCTCAAGCGTCTGTTGGACCTGTCTGCACCTGACATCATCGTACGTAACGAAAAGCGTATGCTACAAGAGTCAGTGGATGCGCTATTGGATAACGGTCGTCGTGGCCGTGCCATTACCGGTAGCAACAAGCGTCCGTTGAAATCTTTGGCTGATATGATTAAGGGTAAGCAAGGTCGTTTCCGTCAGAACTTGCTCGGTAAGCGCGTAGACTACTCAGGTCGTTCAGTGATCGTGGTGGGTCCAGCGTTGCGTTTGCACCAGTGCGGTTTACCGAAAAAAATGGCCCTTGAATTATTTAAGCCGTTTATTTTTGGAAAGCTTGAACAGCGTGGTTTAGCCACAACCATAAAAGCGGCAAAGAAAATGGTTGAACGTGAGTTGCCAGAAGTGTGGGACGTTTTAGCCGAAGTGATTCGCGAGCACCCCGTTCTGCTTAACCGTGCACCAACCTTGCACCGTTTGGGTATTCAGGCATTTGAGCCGGTACTGATTGAAGGTAAAGCCATTCAATTGCACCCGTTAGTCTGTGCGGCGTATAACGCCGACTTTGACGGTGACCAAATGGCGGTACACGTACCCTTGACCTTGGAAGCGCAGCTAGAATCGCGTGCTTTGATGATGTCAACCAATAACATCTTGTCACCTGCTAACGGTGAGCCCATTATCGTACCTTCCCAAGACGTTGTATTGGGTTTGTACTATATGACCCGTGAAGCGATTAACGCCAAGGGTGAAGGCCGTATCTTTGCTGACCTGCAAGAAGTTGACCGTGTCTATCGCTCGGGTGATGCATCGCTGCATGCCAAAGTTAAAGTGCGCATCAACGAAAAAGTGAACGATCGCGATGGTAACTCAACCTACAACACCAAGATTGTAGATACCACTGTTGGTCGTGCGTTATTGTTCCAGATCGTACCAGCAGGCTTGCCATATTCTATCGTCAATCAGCCGATGAAGAAAAAGGCCATCTCTAACTTAATCAACCAGTGCTATCGCGTGGTTGGTTTGAAAGAGACGGTGATTTTTGCTGACCAATTGATGTACACAGGTTTTGCCTACTCAACTATTTCTGGTGTTTCAATCGGTGTTAATGACTTTGTTATCCCTGATGAGAAAGTCACCATCATTGATCGCGCTGTTGAAGAAGTTAAAGAAATTGAAAAGCAATATGCTTCAGGCCTAGTAACACAGGGCGAGAAGTACAACAAAGTGATTGACCTTTGGTCAAAAGCCAACGATGAAGTGTCTAAAGCGATGATGGCCAATCTTTCGACTGAGCCGGTGATCAATCGCGATGGCGAAACAGTCAGTCAAGAGTCGTTCAACTCGATGTATATGATGGCTGACTCCGGTGCTCGAGGCTCGGCAGCGCAGATTCGTCAGTTGGCTGGTATGCGTGGTCTGATGGCTAAGCCAGACGGCTCGATTATCGAAACGCCGATTACCGCGAACTTCCGTGAAGGTCTAAACGTACTGCAGTACTTTATTTCGACCCACGGTGCGCGTAAAGGTCTGGCGGATACGGCACTAAAAACAGCTAACTCCGGTTACTTGACCCGTCGTTTAGTTGACGTGGCGCAAGACTTGGTCGTGACTCAGGTTGACTGTGGCACTGAAGACGGTCTGGTATTAACACCACATATTGAGGGTGGAGATATTGTTGATCCGCTCGGTGATCGCGTTCTAGGGCGTGTGATTGCTCAAGATGTACTTAAGCCAGGCAGTGACGAAGTTCTTATCCCAATGGATACATTGATTGATGAGAGCTGGGTCGAGTTTATTGAAAACAATAGTATTGATGAGGTTGTCGTTCGCTCGCCAATTACTTGTGAAACGCGTCATGGTATTTGTGCCAAGTGCTACGGTCGTGACTTGGCGCGTGGTCATGAGGTGAACCAAGGTGAGGCGGTCGGTGTTATCGCTGCTCAGTCGATTGGTGAGCCAGGTACCCAGCTCACGATGCGTACCTTCCACATTGGTGGTGCGGCAAGTCGTACCTCTGCAGCAGACAGTGTGCAGGTTAAAAACGGCGGTACCGTGCGCTTGATTAACGTGAAGCACGTTATTCGTGGTGACAATAGTTTGGTTGCAGTATCGCGTTCCGGTGAATTGGCGATTGCTGATGAGTTTGGTCGTGAGCGTGAGCGTTATAAGCTGCCCTATGGTGCTGTGATTTCAGTTAATGAAGGTGACGTGGTTGCTGCTGGTGCTATCGTGGCTAAGTGGGATCCGCACACCCACCCCATCGTTACCGAAACAACAGGTACCGTACAGTTTGTTGGTATGGAAGCGGGTATTACCATTAAGCGTCAAACCGATGAATTAACCGGTTTAAGCAATATTGAAGTAATGGACCCACAAGAGCGTCCTGCTGCGGGTAAAGATATTCGTCCAGCGATTAAATTGGTGGATGACAATGGCGACGATTTGTTCTTGCCAGGTACTGATGTTGTTGCGCAGTATTTTTTACCGCCGCATGCGTTAGTGAACTTAAACGATGGTGCGCGTATCAATATCGGTGATGTTGTTGCACGTATTCCGCAAGAGACTTCAAAAACTCGAGACATTACCGGTGGTTTGCCACGCGTAGCTGACTTGTTTGAAGCCCGTCGTCCGAAAGAAGCATCGATTCTGGCAGAAGTGAGCGGAACGATTTCCTTCGGTAAAGAGACTAAAGGTAAGCGTCGTTTGGTGATTACACCGACCGATGGTAGCGAGCCGTACGAAGAGCTGATTCACAAATGGCGTCACCTCAACGTGTTTGAGGGTGAGCAAGTCAACCGTGGGGAAGTGATTTCTGACGGCCCAAGCAACCCGCATGATATCTTGCGTTTGTTAGGTGTGAGTGCATTAGCACGTTACATCGTGACTGAAATTCAAGATGTGTATCGCTTGCAAGGTGTGAAAATCAACGATAAGCACATTGAGACCATTTTGCGTCAAATGTTGCGTAAAGTTGAAATCAGTGAGTCGGGCGATTCTAGCTTGATCAAAGGCGATCAGGCTGAATACAATCATGTCTTAGAAGAAAATGAGAAATTGGTTAGCAATGATCGTTTCCCTGCTAAGTTTGAGCGTGTTTTGCTGGGTATCACCAAAGCCTCGCTATCAACAGAATCATTTATCTCTGCCGCTTCGTTCCAAGAAACCACACGGGTTCTGACTGAAGCAGCAGTGACTGGTAAACGTGACTTCCTACGTGGACTGAAAGAAAACGTGGTTGTGGGTCGCTTAATTCCAGCAGGTACCGGATTGGCATATCACGCAGAGCGTAAGCGTAAGCGTGCTATGGAGTCACCGCAAGGTGTCAGTGCCAGTGATGTTGAGGCCGCACTGAGTGAGGCTCTCAACTTAAAAGAGTAAAATGCTAATAATTAATGCACTTGCATAGTTAATTAGCCTTGACGGGGTGCAAGACTCTAATTAGACTCTTGTACCCCTAAAATTGGTGGGATTTTTAAGATTCCGTCATTTTGTTTATGTCGGAAGACAACAGTGGAGCTTGTAGATGGCAACTATTAACCAGCTGGTGCGTAAGTCGCGCAAGCGCATGGTCGGAAAAAGCGACGTGCCTGCGTTACAAAACTGCCCGCAACGCCGTGGAGTATGTACTCGTGTATATACTACTACGCCGAAAAAACCGAACTCAGCCTTACGTAAAGTTTGTCGTGTTCGTTTAACTAATGGCTTTGAAGTCGCTTCGTACATTGGCGGTGAAGGTCACAACTTGCAAGAGCACAGTGTTGTACTGATTCGTGGTGGTCGCGTAAAAGACTTACCAGGTGTTCGTTACCACACAGTGCGCGGCGCTTTAGACACCTCTGGTGTTAAAGGCCGTAAACAAGGTCGCTCTAAGTACGGTGCTAAGCGTCCTAAGTAATTTTTCTAATTTTATCGAGTCGATAAGAGTAAGGTCGGGCGCATTAAGTGATTCCCGAGCTAACCTGAAGACCGTTTGAGGGCTTATCAATGCCAAGACGTCGCGTAGTCGCAAAACGTGAGATTCTAGACGATCCTATTTATGGAAGTCAGATTCTCGCTAAATTTATGAACCACGTTATGGAAAGCGGTAAAAAAGCCGTTGCCGAGCGTATCGTTTACGGTGCACTGGAAACAGTTAAAACCCGTAAAAACGTGGAACCACTGGAAACTTTCGAGAAAGCTCTCGACGCCATCGCTCCGCTGGTCGAAGTTAAATCCCGTCGTGTAGGTGGTGCTACCTACCAGGTTCCTGTTGAGGTGCGTCCTTCGCGCCGTAACGCTCTAGCAATGCGCTGGTTGGTTGATGCTGCGCGTAAGCGTGGTGAGAAATCAATGGCTCTGCGTTTAGCTGGCGAACTGATGGACGCTGCTGATGGTAAAGGATCAGCCGTTAAGAAGCGTGAAGACGTTCACCGCATGGCAGAAGCTAACAAGGCTTTCTCGCATTACCGTTTTTAATTTAGCGAGGAACTAACTGTGGCTCGTACTACCCCTATTAATCGCTACCGTAACATTGGTATTTGTGCGCACGTTGACGCGGGTAAAACCACAACAACTGAGCGTATCCTGTTCTACACAGGTGTAAACCATAAAATGGGTGAGACCCATGATGGTGCAAGTACCACTGACTGGATGGCGCAAGAGCAAGAGCGCGGAATTACTATTACCTCTGCTGCTGTTACAGCTTTCTGGGAAGGCTCTAAGAAGCAGTATGATAAGTACCGTGTAAACGTTATTGATACACCAGGTCACGTTGACTTCACTATTGAAGTAGAGCGTTCACTGCGTGTTCTCGATGGCGCTGTGGTTGTGTTCTGTGGTTCGTCCGGTGTTGAGCCTCAGTCTGAGACTGTATGGCGTCAAGCGAACAAGTACGGCGTTCCACGTATTGTTTACGTGAACAAGTTAGACCGTCAGGGTGCAGACTTTAAGCGTGTTTTGAAGCAAATTAAAGTGCGTTTAGGTCACACTCCAGTTGCTCTGCAGCTGCAGATTGGTATGGAAGAGAACTTCATTGGTCAAGTCGATCTTATCAGCATGAAAGCCCGTTACTGGGATGATGCTGATATGGGTTTGGAATACCGCGAAGAAGACATTCCTGCTGATATGCTTGCAGAAGCTGAAGAGTACCGCGCTCTGATGATCGAGGCCGCTGCTGAGGCGAGCGAAGAGCTGATGGACAAATACCTCGAAGGTGGTGAATTAACCATCGAGGAAATCAAAGCAGGTCTGCGTGCGCGTACGATCGCTGGTGAAATCGTTCCGGCTGTTTGTGGTTCATCCTTTAAAAATAAGGGTGTGCCATTGGTTCTCGATGCTGTGATTGACTACTTGCCTGCGCCAACTGAGATTCCACCAATTAAAGGTGTGCATCCAGATAACGAAGAGCTTGTTGATGAGCGTCCAGCTGATGATTCCGCACCTTTTGCTGCGTTATCATTCAAAATCGCTACTGACCCATTCGTGGGTACTTTGACCTTTATTCGTGTGTATTCTGGTGTCCTGTCTTCAGGCGACTCAGTGATTAACTCGGTTAAAGGCAAGCGTGAGCGCGTCGGCCGTATGGTGCAGATGCACGCAAACGATCGTCAAGAAATCAAAGAAGTTCGCGCTGGCGATATCGCTGCGCTGATCGGCATGAAAGATGTAACCACAGGTGATACCTTGTGCGCGATCGACAAGCCAATCATTCTTGAGCGTATGGATTTCCCAGAGCCTGTTATCTCTGTAGCGGTTGAGCCGAAAACTAAGGCTGACCAAGAGAAAATGGGTATTGCTTTGGGTCGTCTGGCGCAAGAAGATCCATCGTTCCGCGTTAAAACTGACGAAGAAACAGGTCAGACGATCATCTCAGGTATGGGTGAGTTACACCTTGATATCTTGGTTGACCGTATGCGTCGTGAGTTTAACGTTGAAGCGAATATCGGTAAGCCGCAAGTGGCCTACCGCGAAACGATCCGCAACTCTTGTGAGATTGAAGGCAAATTTGTCCGTCAGTCCGGTGGTCGTGGTCAGTTCGGTCATTGTTGGATTCGCTTTGCTCCTGCCGATGAAGGCGTGGAAGGTTTAGTGTTTACCAATGAAGTTGTTGGTGGTGTGGTTCCTAAGGAATACATCCCGGCAATTATGAAAGGTATCGAAGAGCAGATGAAAAACGGTATTGTTGCCGGCTATCCGCTTATCGGTCTAAAAGCTGCAGTCTTTGATGGTTCTTACCATGATGTTGACTCAAACGAAATGGCGTTTAAGATCGCTGCTTCGATGGCAACTAAGCAGCTTGCTCAAAAAGGCGGCGCAGTGCTGCTTGAGCCAGTCATGAAAGTTGAGGTGGTAACACCTGAAGACTACATGGGCGATGTGATGGGTGACCTGAACCGTCGTCGTGGCTTAATCCAAGGTATGGATGATAGTCCTTCTGGTAAAGTGATTCGTGCCGAGGTTCCATTGGGGGAGATGTTTGGTTACGCTACAGACGTTCGCTCAATGTCTCAAGGTCGTGCGAGCTACTCCATGGAGTTCTCTAAGTACTCAGAAGCGCCGGCGAACATTGCCGATGCAATTGTTAAGAAACAAGGTTAATTGAGCCCATTTCGTTAAGAGGTAATTATTGTGGCTAAGGAAAAATTTCAACGTAATAAACCGCACCTGAACGTTGGTACTATTGGTCACGTTGACCATGGTAAAACCACTCTGACAGCTGCACTAACGCGCGTTTGCGCTGAAGTATGGGGCGGCAC
>Ga0265293_10008283_pt1 | contig 15493 bp, 15 predicted proteins | sample Munlanlewell138R_FD_192505 | JGI IMG/M metagenome (GOLD analysis project Ga0265293, IMG submission 192505) | Leachate microbial communities from a municipal landfill in Southern Ontario, Canada - Leachate well 138R | ecosystem: Engineered > Solid waste > Landfill > Unclassified | place: Canada...
CTGCCGCCGGCAGCGCCGACAAGGTTCGCGCTGCGGCGGTGGATCACGCCTACACGCGATTTCTCACGCACTGGAATTTCGACATCGGCGAACCGCAGTTCGAGGATGGCAAACCGAACCTGACCGACCTCGGCAACATTGCTGCAAATGTGAGGGATCCCGAATCCATCGTTGCGGATGCGGCAGCAATTCTCGGTCCGCTGGTAAAGGCCGGTGTCGTGCCGGTCGTGATTGGCGGCATGGATTCGGTACCTCCCATGCTTGTTGCCCCCTTCGACGGCCAGGAGGAGATCAACATTCTCCAGATCGATGCCCATATCGATTTTCGTGACGAGATAAACGGCCGGCGCGACGGTTTTTCCAGCCCCATGCGGCGCATCCGGGACTATGCTTGCGTCCGCGATCTGGTCCATGTCGGAGCCCGCTCCATCGGCAGCGCCCGCCGTGAAGAAGTGGAAGCGGCACTCAGGGCCGGCAACAGGATTGTGACTGCCTTGGATGTCCATCAGGATGGAGCGAAAGCAGTCGCGGACTCGCTCGATCTTTCCAGACGATGGGTCGTTTCGCTGGATTGCGATGGCATGGATCCGTCAGTGGCCCCCGGCGTGGGCGCAATCGAACCCGGCGGGCTGACATTCATACAGACCGCAATTCTTCTCAACCATCTCGCCCGGAACAACCGGTTGGCTGGCATCGTGTTTACGGAATACCAGCCCGCAAAAGATGTGGGCGACGCAACCGCGCATGTCATCACGAGGCTGATACTGGGCATTGTCGGGCTGCAGCGGCAGCCACAGGCGATCCAGCCGCAATCATAGCGGCAGAGACACCGGATCGCAGTGCCGCACACCGTCAATCCGCTGGAGAACCCACTCGCTCCTGCCGAAGCCTTTGCGGATGCCGGCGCAAAGGCTTTTGACAAAGATGCGGCTGACCGCAATGGTCCGCCGTCGATGGGAAGCGGGAATTTCGCGGACATGCTTGCCTGCGTTCCGGGCGCGTTCCTGCGCCTCCACCATTGCAGTCCGGAGGCGCTGCCCGGCCCGGAAACTCGCCTCGATCTGACACTCCTGACGCTCGGTGCAGCGATTTTCGCATGACGTCTCGGGCAGCCGCTAAAACTGGCTGCCGGTGCGTTCCAGCCTGATGCCGTGGCGCTTGATCATGCGATAAAGCCGGGGCTTGGTGGTGCCAAGCAACTCGGCGGCCCGGGTTACATTGTAGCGCGCCAGTGCAAGAGCGTTTCGCACGGCATCATGCTCAAGCTCGGCAAGCGTGAGCACCGAATCAGCTCTGGCCGGGTTGCCGGCGGGCGCCGAACCATGGCCGCGCTCTTCGCCCGCGAGTTCCACATCGCTGTCGATGAGGGCATCGTCAGAGAAATTCACCATGCGTTCCACGACATTCTGAAGCTCACGCACATTGCCGGGCCAGGAATAGGCTTCCAGCCGATCGAGAACCCTTTCGGCAAAGCCTTTTGCGGGCTTCTTCAGCAGGTGGGCATAGTGGTGCAGATAATGCTGCATCAGAAGCCGGATATCGCCTTCCCGGTCCCGGAGAGCCGGAACGGTGATTTCGATCACGTTGAGGCGATAGAACAGGTCCTCACGAAACAGCCGGGCCGCAACAAGGTCGCGAATGTTCTGGTTCAGGGCCGCGACGACCCTGACATCCACGGGCAGAGGGTCCGACGCACCGAGACGCGTCACCTCACGCTCCTGCAAAACACGCAGAAGCTTGGCCTGCACGTCCATCGGCATTTCTGAAATCTCGTCCAGGAAAATCGTGCCACCCGAGGCGATCTCGAATTTTCCCGGCCTGCCGGATTTGTGCGCGCCGGTGAAGCTTCCGGGCATGTAGCCGAAAAGCTCGGCCTCGATGAGATCGCGCGGCAGCGCCGCACAGTTGACGGCAACGAAAGGTCCGCCGGAGCGGGCGCTCGCCAGATGAATGCCCTGCGCGAACAGTTCCTTGCCGGTTCCGCTCTCGCCATTGATGAGCACATTCGAGGAGCCGACCGCCGCCTTGCGGGCCGTCGCCACCGCCTGCAGCAGGGCGGGCGAGCGTCCGATGATGCTGTCGAAGGAGTAATGTGCCTGGTTGCCGCCAAACTTCTGGGTGACCCTGGCGACGCTGCCGAACTCGCGGAATGTGTTGACCACGGAAAGAACGCGCCCGGCCCCGTCCTTGATCGGCACGGCTGTATCGACCAGATGCAGGTTCGCGAACTCGTTTCTGATGCGAACCTCTTCGTCGGAATAACCGATGCCGCTTTCGAAAATCGGCGCGATGACCGGTTCAAAGCCCAGAACATCGGCAAGCCGGCGTCCGATCGACTGCTCCGGGTCGACCTTCAGGATGCGGCAGGCGGGCAGGTTCATATATTCGATGACGCCTGCCCGGTTCACGACCATGGTGCCGTCCTTCATCGCGTTGGCGATGGCCTTCTGTTCGGCGAACAGCCGCTCAAGATTGGTGTTGGAAATGTCGACCTGAAGCATCAACTCAAGCATCATCGCCGAAATGGCGATCACCGAACGGGCATCGCCGGGATTGCCGTCCGCCTGCATGAGAAGCCCCAGCCCGCCCAGCGGTTCTCCGTTCTGCGCCAGCAAGGGGTGGGCGAAGATGACGATGTCATGCAGGGCCTCTACCGTATGATCCGACGTTCCGGTCTGAGCCGGGGCACGGTCCCGCAGGCAAAGATCGAGCGCGTTGGAGCCGGCATGGTCCTCAAGGAACGACATGGCGCTGCGCCATCCCGAGCCGGCCAGCCGCCGGGTAATCACCTCGCCGCCGTCGAAGGCTGCGAGCGTGCCGGCGGCATCGATCAGCACGCAGATGCATTCGTCGGGATTTCCGGCCAGAGACCGCAACTGAGGCCCGATTTTCCTGATCGACTGGACAAGCGCCTCCGACATGGCAGGCGCGGCGTTATCGGCAGGCCGGCTGAACCCTTGCGACTGCGATATGTTCTTGCTGCGCAGCCTTTTCCAGGAGCGCCCGATTTCGCGGGAAACACAGCCGTCCGGCAGTTCCGTCAACTCGCCTGACAGAAACCTCGCCTGTAGCTTCAGTATTTCGGGCATTTCCGGCATTTTCCTGAATTCGGCACGATATATTACGTACGATAGATTTTGTGCCGCCTTTGTCCGGGGGTCAACCGCCGCCCTCCAGATATGCCGCCCTTACGGCCGGGTCCGAGAGAAGGGCCTGCGATGTGCCCGAAAGATGAATGGTGCCGGTGACCATGACGTAGCCCCGGCTGGAAATCCTGAGAGCATGGAATGCGTCCTGCTCGGCGAGCAGGATCGACGTGCCCAGATTGCGGTTGATCTCGACCAGCACCCGGAAGATCGTCTTTGCGATCTGCGGAGCCAGTCCGAGCGAAGGCTCGTCCAGCAGCAAAAGCCTTGGCTCCGACATCAGCGCGCGCCCGATGGCCAGCATCTGCTGTTCTCCGCCCGAAAGGGTTCCTCCCATCTGCGCCTTGCGCTCCGCAAGTCTGGGAAACAGATCGAACACCTTGTCGAGATTGGATCGCTGCGCTGCCTTGCTGGTGAGCCATCCACCCATCTGCAGGTTTTCGGTCACGCTCATATGCGGAAAAATGCGCCGCCCCTCAGGCGATATCGCTATATTGCGCCGGGCTATGTCATGGCTTTCCAGCCCGGCAATGTTTTCACCGGCAAACGAGATGGTACCGGCGCCGGGCTTCGGTCTGCCGCAGATGGTGGACATGAGCGTGGTCTTGCCCGCGCCATTGGCGCCGATCAGCGCCACGATCTCCCCTTGAGCCACATCGAGCGATACGCCCTTCAGGGCTTCGATGGCACCATAAAAGGCCTGAACATTTCTCACAGAAAGCAGGGTCATGCCTCAATCTCCCGTCCTGTGGTGTCGTCCCCGATAAGGTCTTCGAGATCGTCGTCCTGTTCCGCGCCGAGATAGGCGCGGATAACGGCCGGATCGTTTCGGACTTCCTGGGGACTGCCCTGTGCAATCTTGCGGCCGTAATCGAGGACGATCACGTGGTGCGAGATGTCCATGACCATTTTCATGTCATGCTCGATCAGCAGGATTCCGACGCCGAATTCGGTGCGCATGTCCTCCAGAAGTTTCGCAAGCTGGACCGATTCCGCGCCATTGAGGCCGGCAGCAGGTTCGTCGAGACAAAGCAATCTGGGACCGGTACACATCGCGCGGGCTATCTCCAGACGGCGCTGGTGGCCGTAGGGCAGCGATCCGGCCTCCTGATCGGCCCAGTCCTCAAGGTCGAGGCGCTCGATCCATGATGCCGCGACGTCGATCGCCTTTTCCTGCGCCTGCCTGTAGGCGGCTGAATTCCACAATCCGCCCATTGCCGGAAACCACGACCGGTGAAGCGACACATGCTGAGCTACGAGAAGATTCTCCAGAACCGTCATGCGCGCGAAGAGCCGGATGTTCTGGAAGGTTCTTGCCACCCGGCCACGGGCATTGATCCTGTGGCCGGTCATGCGGGTGAGTTCAAGCGTGCCCGCGTCATCCGACAGGCTGATGCTGCCGCCGCCCGGCCGGTAGAAGCCGGTCAGGCAGTTGAACACGGTCGTCTTGCCGGCTCCGTTCGGGCCGATCAGCGAGGTGATCTTTCCCTGCTCGGCTTCGAAACTCAAAGCATCGATGGCCGTCAGCCCGCCGAAGCGCATGGTTAGATCCGAAACTTTCAGAAGGGGGCTCACGGTGTTTCCTCCAGCACTGAAAGCTTCTTACGCATGCGGTTCTTCACCTGCGCATAGCGCACGGACGGCTCCCGGCCGGCCAGAAGCCCGCCCGGTTTCCAGATCATCACCAGCACCATGGCGGCGCCAAAAACGAGCATCCGGTATTGCTCAACCTCGCGGAAAGCTTCCGGCAGGCCGATGATCAGCAGGGTGGCCAGAAACACGCCCAGCTGGCTGCCCATGCCGCCCAGCACCACGATTGCCAGAACAATGGCGGATTCGATGAAGGTGAAGCTTTCCGGGCTGACATAGCCCTGCCGCGTTGCGAAGAAGGCTCCCGCCATGCCCCCGAAGGCCGCGGAGATCATGAACGCCCAGAGCTTGATGCTGGCCCGGCTGATGCCAACCGCCTGACAGGCGATCTCATCCTCACGCAAGGCTTCCCATGCCCGGCCGATCGGCATCCGTCGAAGCGTCTTTGCGACGTAGCTGGCCAGAACGGCCAGAGCCAGAACTATGAAATACAGAAACACGATGCGGTGCATGGTTGAGAATTCGAGGCCGAAGAGTTGGTGAAACGCCGTTTCGCCCTCTGATGGATTGCGCTCAAAGCCCGCGATGCCGAAGAAAGACGGGCGCGGAACGCCGGTCAGCCCATCCGGCCCACCCGACATTTCCGACCAGTTCAGCAGCACGATGCGGATGATTTCGCCGAAGCCCAGCGTGACGATGGCGAAGTAATCGCCACGCAACCGCAGCACCGGAAATCCAAGCAGGAAGCCGGCAAAAGCAGCAAGCAGTGCCGCCAGCGGCAGCGCCAGCCAGAAGCTGACATCCAGATGGATGGCAAGCAGCGCATAAGCATAGGCGCCCACTGCATAAAACGCGACGAAACCCAGATCGAGCAGGCCGGCAAGCCCGACAACGATGTTCAGCCCCCATCCCAAAACCAGATAGGTCAGGATGAGGATCGCCAGATCGAGCCAGTAGCGGTCGGCGAAAGGGAGGAAGGGAAAAAGCACAGCTGCTGCAAGGCCAAGCAGCACCAGACCCCGGTTCCGGGACGCGCGTCTGGCGAGGGCTCCCGCCGTCACCGGCTGGCTCGCCGGGGTGAGCAGGGTTCGCATTCTTTCGTTCGCGGCCGCAACCGAGGCGAAGCCGGCTACACTGAGCACAAGTCCGGCCACCAGAAAGGTGGCGAACTGGATTTCCCCGAAGTGCCGCGCATAGCCGATGATCGCGAACACCGACACCAGCGCGGCCAGCCCGACAAGCAGGCTGTGCGCGCCGCGCGCTGAGGGCAGCAGAAGCCGCACCACGAACACGGTGGCAACGATGGTGACGACATCCCACGGCTTGTAGTCGATCCACAGGACGCCGGTTTCATCAGACGTTGTCCGCATCCCGACTATGGCTACGGAGAGAATGAAAGCCCGGATGCTTCCGAAGAAGGCGTCACGCCACGGCAGGCCGCCTTGCTGGTTCCTGATCTCGGTCATGGCCGGCCTCACACTTTCTCGGTTTCGGGGCGGCCGATCAGCCCTGTCGGCCGGACCAGCAGGATGAGGATCAGAAGCGAGAAGGCTGCGACGTCCTTGTAGGCGAAGGACAGATAGGACGACCACAAAGCCTCCACGAGACCGAGTATGATCCCGCCCAGAAATGCGCCTTTGATCGAGCCGATTCCTCCCAGAACCGCGGCGGTGAATGCCTTGATGCCGGCAACGAAGCCGACAAAGAAATCGACCACGCCGTAGTAGAGGCTGACGAGCACGCCGGCGACGGCGGCCAGGGCAGCCCCCAGAACGAAGGTGGTGGCAATGGTGCGATCCACCTGCACGCCGAGATAAGCGGCCATCACCTTGTCCTGAGCGCAGGCTCTCTGCGACCGGCCAAGAGGCGTCTTTGCGACCAGAAAGCCGAATGCGAGCATCACCACGGCAGCCACCCCCATGATCAGGAGCTGGCTATTGGTAACGGTGACCATGGCGCCGGGACCCCCGTCATAGAGGACATGGCGCTCGGTGATCAGCTGCGGCACGGATTTAACCCGTGCGCCCTGCACCAGAAGAACGAAGTTCTGCAGGAAGATCGACATGCCGATCGCCGAAATCAGCGCGGCGAGACGGGTGGAGCCGCGCAGCGGTCGGTAAGCAACCTTTTCAAGCGTATAACCGTAGACCGAGGTGATCACGATCGAAGCGATCAGCGCCACTGCAATCAGCAGCGGCACGAAGGTTATGCCGAGGGAGCCCAGAACCGTCAGCACGATCACGCCGACGAATGCTCCGATCATATAGATTTCGCCATGAGCGAAATTGATCATGCCCACGATGCCGTAGACCATCGTGTAACCCACTGCGATCAGCCCATAAACGCTGCCGATCGTCAGTCCGTTCAGCACTTGCTGCGCGAAATACTCCATGGTTCCTCCTCCCCCTGGCCGGCTAGTTCTTGGTTGGGAAGTTGGAGGATCGCGCTCGCGCTTCCGGCGTTTTGAAGGCCTTGATGGTGATCGTTTCCTCCAGATCCAAGGCGCGTCCGAGCCCGCCCGAAATATCCCGGGTGAGCAGGCGCTTCAGGCGCGAGACCGAAAACGGCGATTTGGCCGCCGCGACGCCGGCAACTTCGAGGGCTTTCGCCATCATGTCCTCGCGCCGGACCACCCAGTTCACCAGCCCGCGATGCAGAAGGGCCTGCGCGGTCTGGCGCTCGCCCAGAACCAGAAGCTCCATTGCCTGCTGGTAGCCGATCGCCTGAGGCAGCAGATGCGTTACCCCGCCCGTGGGGAACTGTCCCCATTCCGTTTCGGGGAAAAACGCCACCAGATCGTCGGAGGCCACGATCAGATCGCAGTTGAGCATCCACTCGAAGCCACCGCCGACCGCGAAGCCATGGACAGCCCCAACGACGAGCTTGTCGCAGAACATGAGGTCACGGGTGATGCGCTGGATCGCCTCGATATGGCGAACGGTGGCCGCATCGCTGGCCGTTTGCAGATCGAACTCCTTGAGATCGTCGCCGGCGCAGAATGCGCGGCCTTCGCCGCTGAGCACGATGACGCGGATGTCCGGATCAGCGGAGATGGCGAACAGCGCATCATGCAGATCCGACGCCAGCGTGGTGGAAATGGCATTGAGCCGATCCGGGCGGTTCAGCGTCACCGTCCCGATATGGCCCTGTTTCCTGAAATCGACGAACGACATGGTCAGATCCTTTCCACCAGCGAAGTCTTGCCGTCTGTACGGGGCAGGCTTTCGAACGGCACCATCTCGATTTTGGCGCTGGCGCCTACGGTGTCGCGCACCCGCTTTTCCAGTTCGGCCGTGACGCTTGCCCAGTCCTCGTGCGCAAGGCCGGCGGCGGCTTCCGCCTTGATCGCAATGCGGTCATAGGGGCCGGGTCCGGCCAGCATGATCCTGAAATGACCTGACGCCATGTCACCCGCGGCGGCGATCACCTTGTGTATGGCGGACGGAAAGACGTTCACGCCCCGGACGTTGAACATGTCATCGGTACGGCCGCTGACGCGGAAGCGGAACGAGGTCCGTCCGCAACTGCAGGGCCCGGTGCCGGTGACGGTGATCACATCGCGGGTGCGGTAGCGGATCAGCGGCTGGCATTCCTTTTCCAGATGCGTGCAGACCAGCTCGCCGCTGACGCCTTCCGCTATTTTCAGACGCTGGCCGGAGGCCGGGTCGAGCAGCTCCGCAAACACGACGTCGCTGCTGAGGAAGTGAAGGTCGGTGGTGTGCTCGCACTGGCTGCCCATGGTGCTCATCACTTCGCTCAGCCCGAAATTGGCATTGCGGACACCGAAGCCCCAGACATCCTCCATGGCCTTGCGGAAACCGAGGTTATCAAGGCCCGCCTCGCCGCCGAACAGCGCCAGCCTGAGGCCGAGATCGCGCGGGGTCAGGCCGTAGTCGTCGCGCACGATCCGCTCCAGAAGGGCCGGATAGGAAGGGGTGCAGGAGATCGCGGTGATGCCCAGATCGCGGATCACCTCGATCAGCTTGCTGGCACCGCCCACGCCATAGGGAAGGACCGTCGCGCCGGTGGCCTCAAGGGTCAGATGATCCGTGACGCCGCCTGTCCACATCTGATAGTTCAGGCAATGAACCACCCTGTCGGAAGGTCGCAGCCCCGATGCCCACATGCCGCGCGCGCCCTGCTGGGCGATGATGTGCGCATCACTGGCGCTGTTGGCCAGAATGAGGGCGCGCCCCGTTGTTCCGGAGGTGCGATGGATACGCACCACGTCCTCGGGCCGGCAGGCAATGTAGTCGCCAAACGGATAGTCGTCCTCCTGAGAGGCGCGCAGTTCCTCCTTGTCGGTCAGCGGAAGGTCCTGAAGACCATCCAGCGTCAGGCTCCCATTGAGTGCGCGGCCAAGCTTCCTGCCGTAGAAGGCTGACGCAGAAGCCATATAGGCACGTTGCCGCTCCCATTTGCGCGCCTGGAGGGCCGCCATGTCAGTTTCGGAAAGCGTCTCGACATCGGGGTGGAAATGCGAATTGTCTGTCATGATCCCGCCGTTGATTGATTGAAAATTGTTTGCGCGTGAGAGCTAGCTGCCGGAGACAGACTGATCGGCGCGCGCAAGAATCGCCGCTTCCGAGACGATGGCGCGGGCAATGCGGCCCTTGCCGATAATGCCGGCGGTGTCTTCGGCGACCACCTCGAACCAGAACAGCGGAGAGCGGTTCTCGATAAAGGTGGCGGTTGCCGTGTAACGGCCTCCCACGGCGGTCGGCGCCAGATGGCGTACGTCGATATGCGCGCCGACCGAAAGCTGCCCCTCTTCAAGAAGCGGTGTCCGCAGAAGTGCGCAGGCACGTTCGAGATCGGCGATCAGAAAGGGCGTCGCCAGAACGGCGGGGAATTTTTCGGCAGGACCATCGGCAAAGCGGTCAGCGGTCATTTCCGCCGTAACCGTGTTTTCAAGGCTGGCCTTCTGGCCCAGGGTTAGCTGCTCGGACATGTTGAACTCCTTTTCCTGCCCCTGCTCTGCAAACAGCGGGCCAGTTTTGAAAAGGCGGTTCATTTGACTTCAACATACTGATTTAAAAAGATATTTTCTGAATCATCCTGTTGCCGGGCAGTTTCGCCATCATTTCATTACGAGTGGATTCATCCCATACGAAACATTTCGTTCCGCTCATGCGATAGATACCCGGATGAAAAGCTGAAGGAGACGGCTGCGCGGAACGAAAGCGTCCGCTTGCTGCCGGGCAATGATACGCAGGATGCTGGATGAAACATTTCTACTTCGGGTCCGCCTGGCCTCGCCGGGCATCTTGTCGTGGGCCGGGCTGGAAACTGCAATGCCCGGACCAGTCGGGGCCGTATCTCAGGCTCACTCTGGTCCGGGCATCCTGCAAAGGGGATATGCGCCTTATACTGTCCGGCACACGTCTTTCAGAGGCCCGGCATCGCCGGACGATGCGGTTCAGTCGACGACGGTGATGCTGCCGCCCTGCCATTTATAAAGCCGGTAGAGATTGCGATCGACATCGCCTTTTTCGTTGAACCTGAGATCTCCCACGACTGTCGGCACGGTCACGGCGCGCAATTGTTTCGCCACGGCTTCGGCGTCGGTGCTTCCGGCGGCATTTGCCGCATTCGCATAGGCCTGAATTGCCGCATAAATGTAGAGCGTGAAGCCGTCGCCGCTTGACCCCATCGCGGTGAGCCGTTCGAGTGCGGGAGCTGCTTCCCTGTTCTCGCGCGCATCGGGGAAGAAGGTCAGAAGCACGCCATCTGCCGCGGCTCCTGCAATCGTTGCGAATTCCTGCGCCTTGATGCCATCGCCGCTGATGAAGGTTCCGGTAAATCCGGCTTCTCTGGCCTGTCGGATCAGCAGCCCGCCTTCGCGATGATAACCGCCGAAATAGATCACGTCCGCCCCATGCGTGACGATGCGGGTGACGAGCGCCGAGTAGTCGTTTTCTCCGGCGGTGATCGAGTCCTCGAAGGAGGGGGCGAGACCGCCCTGCGCGAGATAGGTTTTCGTCTGGTCGACAAGACCTTTGCCGAAGGCTGACTTGTCATGCACCAGAGCAACCTTCCTGTCCTTCCCTTCCGCCAGAATTGCCGCGGCCGCAACCTCTCCCTGCTGGTCGTCACGCCCGACAGTGCGGAAGACGTGCGCCATGCCACGGTCGGTCAGGGCGGAGTTGACGGAAGCTCCAGAAATCATCAGCACCCCTTCCTCGTCGTAGACGTCCGAGGCGGCCAGCGAGCTGCCGGAACAAAAGTGCCCGATCACGGCAGTGTAGCCTTGCTGCACATTGCGATTTGCCACCGAAACGGCCTGTCTCGGGTCACAGGCATCGTCGGCGAAGTCAACGATGAGCCGCCCTCCCATGATCCCGCCATTCTCGTTGACCTCCGCCGCTGCCGCCTTGCCGGCGCTCTCGACCTGAGGCCAGTAATTGGCAAACTGACCGGACATGGGGCCGACAACGACCAGCCTGGTGTCGGCCTGTGCAAAAGGCGCGCAAAGACCCAGCCCCGCAGCGAGTGCTGCGGCTCTCAATAACCACGACATGTTTCTCCTCCCGTTTTTTGCCGGCCGCAGCCGGCACCTTGCGTCAGGCGATGGCCGCCTCAGACTGCAAACAGTTCACCCAGCCCCTTCAGATCGCGGAACTCGAAAAGCGGACGTGGCGTGAAGGGCCCGAGCGCCTCGCCGCCGCGATTGATCCACGCGACCTTCATGCCCATCGGCATGGCGCCCTCCAGATCGGCAAACTGAGCCAGGGAGACGTGCAGAATGGACTGCGCCGGCACCCCAAGCCGCTCGATGGCTTTGCCGAAAATGATAGCCGAAGGCTTGAAGGCTCCCGCATCCTCAGCCGTCAGATACTGGTCGAATTCGGCCCGGAACGGGTTCATCGCGAACAGGCGGTCATCCATGTTGGTGATGGGCATCAGCGGATAGCGTCGTTTCAGAGCGGCAATGACCGCCGGAACCTCAGGATGCGGCTTTGCCTGTGAAGTCATCGTCGAAATCAGCAGCTCCGCGTTTTCGGCGAATTCCGCATCGTTCAGCGAGACGCCGAGCGGCTCCAGAACATCGCGGAGCGCAAGTGCTCCCCATTGCACATAGGGTCGCCAGACGTCGGATCTGTATCTGCGGACCGTCGCGAAATCCCACTTCAGATAAAGCTCCCGCGACGACATGCCGGAAAGGCCTGTCCGCTCCATGACCCTCGCCATTCCGGTCTCGCCGCTGCTGTCGACATCCACCAGCGTCCCCCAGAAATCGAACGTTATCGCTTTGACCCAATCCATTTTTTTGCTCCCGTCTTGGCCAAGTTCAGTGTCAGACAATTCCAGTTCCCCGTTCGGCTGTGGATGCGGCGCGCTGGCCTGCATCCGTGGTGTCGGTCAGTCGATAAGTGAAGCCACTCCCGACGATATTGCGGGCGTGAAGGTAACTATAAGCTGCACGATGAGGGACACGCCGATGAAAGGCAGCGTTTCCTTCACCGTTGCCAAGACATTGGCGCGCGCGATGCGGGTGCTGATGAACAGCAGGATGCCCACGGGCGGCGTCACGGCACCGATCATCAGGTTCAGGGAAATGATGATGCCGAAATGGATGGGATCGACGCCCACAGATTGCGCCAGCGGCAGCAGCACGGAAGTGAGGATGATGAGGGCGGGAAACGTGTCTAGGAACATGCCCACGATCAGAAGTATCAGGTTGATGAGCAACAGCACGAACACGGGATCGGTGGTAATGCCGAGTACGGCATCCGCCAGTATGACCGGCACCCGTTCCACGGCCAGTATCCACGCAAGCAGATTGGAAACGCCGATGATGAGCATCGTGTCGGCCATTTCCGATCCAACTCTGAATGCGCTGGAGGAGAGTTTGGACCATGTCAGGGTCTTGTAAACCAGCGAGCCCAGCACGATCGCCAGCAGCACCGCAAGCGCACTGGCCTCGGTCGGGGTGGTGATGCCGAAGACGATCGCTCCCATGATGATGGCCGGTACGGTAAGCGCAGGCAGGGCGGAAATGCCCGTTTCGGCGATGCGCCGGATGCTCGTGGGTTCTCCCGCCGGATAGCCGCGACGGTAGGAAAGCGTAACCGCCATCGCGAAATGGGCGCAGCTCATCAGCAGGCCCGGCACGATGCCGGCCATGAACAGGCTCGCCACCGAAGTGCCCGACAGAGAGCCATACATGATGAGAACGATGCTTGGCGGAATGATCGGCCCGATGATTGCGGAGATCGCGGTCAGAGCCGCGCTGAATTCCGCAGAATAGCCCGCCCTTTTCATCATCGGAATGAGCAGCGAGCCCGTTGCCGAGACATCGGCCGCGCCACTGCCCGTGATGCCCGAAAAGAACATGCTGGACAGCACGTTCACCGCGGCCAGCCCGCCCCGCAGGCGGCCGACGAGAGATTGCGCGAAGGCCACCAGCCGGTCCGTCAGGGTGGCCTGGTTCATGATCTCGCCGGCAAAGGCGAAGAGCGGGATTGCCAGCAACAGGAAGATATCGATGCCCGTGAACAGACGCTGGGCAAACAGCGAGATGGGCAGGCCCTCCATCAGAATGTAGACGACACAGGGAAGACCTATCGCAACGATCAGAGGAACGTTGCGAAACAGCAGGAGCACGAACAGTGCCCCCAGTACGATCAGGCTGAGGGACATGATTTTATCTCGGGGTGTTCGGCAGGAAGATCTTGAGGAGCACGATCAGTGCTCCTGCCACTCCGCAGGCCAGCATCGGTGAGTAGACCAGCCACATGGGCAGGCCGAGGGCGATCGATTTCTGACTGGCTGTGCGGGAAATCAGCGAGAAAGCCGACCACCCGAGCAGGCCGAAGAACAGCAGCGTTGGCGCAAAAGCAATCGCCCGCCCCAGGACACTGCGCGCACGGGAGCGTACGCCGAGTTCAATGGTGGTCAGGCTGTCCTGCTGCAGCAGATACAAGGACCCGATGAAGGTTATCAGAACAAGTATGTATCTGGAGAGCTCCTCGCTCCAGTACAGCGAGGAATTCAGGCCGTATCTGAAGACGACCTGAGCGATGAGGATAAGGGAGAGAAGCGCAACCGGAAGGGCCAGAACCAGATAGACCAGCCCTTGCGCAAGCTGCACAAATTGTTCGCGCCGCGATGTCATGGCTTTGCCCGGCTATTCAGCGATGACAGCCAGCCAGGCATCGACAGGCGCGTCTCCCAGTGTGTCGCGGATTCTGGAGATGACCGGCGGCTGTGCCTGCGCCTTCAGCGCGGCGATCTGGTCGGCCGGCGTTTCCGTCACCTCAACCCCGAGTTCCGCCAGATCCGTCCGTGCCTTCTCCACCGCGGCGTCGACAAGTCCGCGCTGAAAGGAGGTGGCCTCGGCCATCGCATCCGTGATCAGCTTTCTGTCGTCATCGGAGAGGGAGGACCACCAGCTCTCGCTGGCGACCACGGGCATCGCATCGTAGATGTGATTGGTCAGGGAAACGAATTTCTGAACTTCGAAAAGCTTCTCCTGCGTCACCACGTAGAGCGGATTTTCCTGCCCGTCGATAATGCCGGTCTGAAGGGAGGAATAGACCTGCCCCCAGGACATCGGCGTGGGGTTCGCGCCCATGGCGCGCCAAGCCTCCACATGCAGCGGGGCTTCCATCGTGCGCAGCTTCAGCCCCTGCACGTCAGCGGACGCGGAAATGCCTTTCTTCGCGGAGCTGACCTGCCGGAAGCCCTGCTCCCAGATCGACAGGCCATGCAGGCCGATGCGGTCCATATCCGTGAACAGGATGTCCTGTGCGCCATCGAGCGCCCGCCGTGCAGATTCGCTGTCCCTGAAGCTGAAAGGAATGTCGAGCAGCATGAATTGCGGCGCGAATGCCGACATCACGCCGTTGGAAACGGAGGTGAGATGCATAGCTCCGGTCTGCAGCGATTCCAGAAGCTCTCTCTCATCCCCGAGCTGACCGGAAGGATAGATCTCGACCTTGAGGCGCCCCTGTGATTTCTCGTCCACAAGTCTGGCGAAATGGACGAACGCCTCATGCTTGGGATGCGCCTGATTATCGGAGTGGCCCACTTTGATGGTCTGAGCGGAGGCCCCCGTGACGTTAATCAGGGCCAATGCTCCGGCGACAAGCACGGGCAGGAAAAGTCTGAGCTTCATGATTGCAGTCCCCTGTTTTTGTTATGACTTCAGGGAAAGCATGTTCCATACCAATCGCGCGGATCAGGACGGAACCTGATAATGATTTGAATTATAACGTTTTTGTCCGTTTCCGTTTCAATCCCGTTATGCGCAAAATATTTTATCAGGAACATATTGTTCCGGAACATTTTGTGCCACTCCTGGCGCCATGGCACGCTTTAGATTCCACCTGTGTTTATCGCGTCCCAGTCACGGCACAAGGAAGGTACGGGCCCATGAAGGCTGTGAGTACTCTCTCACGGCTCAGGTCGGTTTTGCAGAAGTGCTTGGGCTTGCTGCAGAACTATGCGAGCTGATGACGCCTGTTGCAGGCACCAGCCAGCAGCCGGCCCGCGCCATCCCCTCCAGCAGCACCGTTACGACGGCGGGTCATGAGCATACCCGGATGTCAGGGCGAAGGCGCCCGGCCGGCGGCGATCGTCGCTCAACGCATGGATTTTCGTCATTCAGCCGCTGCCGGGCGATGGGCGGCAGAGCAATCCTTCCCGCATCCGCCTGAAAACCTCCTGATAGCAGGGAATCAGACGCTTGCAGCACACGCAAGCTTGATTGAGTTTCGACCCCAGCGCTCAAATATCAGCCGATATGGACACAG
>Ga0265293_10008285_pt1 | contig 15488 bp, 17 predicted proteins | sample Munlanlewell138R_FD_192505 | JGI IMG/M metagenome (GOLD analysis project Ga0265293, IMG submission 192505) | Leachate microbial communities from a municipal landfill in Southern Ontario, Canada - Leachate well 138R | ecosystem: Engineered > Solid waste > Landfill > Unclassified | place: Canada...
AGCCGTTCTCGTTGTTGTCGATAATGATCGACTCCTTCGGGCTTACCCGACGCCGGGCGGCATCGGTGGGAATGATGATAGCAGTGGCGCCCGGGGGCATGCACTCTGCTGCCATCGTGGTCAGATAGCGACCCGCTAAGTTGCCGCGCACGTGTAACAGTAGCCGGCGTGTCGACAGGCAACCAGCGCCCAGCCACCGAACGCGCGGCGCGCACCGAAGTCATAGCCGGCATCGAACTCGAGCTGGTGGAGAAGCGCGTCAAGCGGCTGAGCCTCCGGGTTTACCCGCCCGACGGCAAGGTGCGCATGACCGTGCCCCGCGGCACCCCCCACGGTCTCGTTCGTAGAACCGTGGAGGAGCGCTCGGCCTGGATACGGGCACACCAGCAGCGCTTCAGGGCGCTGCCGCAACCGCAGCGCCACCTGTACGTTACGGGCGAGACCCACTACGTGAGCGGTGCGGCCCACACCCTCAAGCTTCAGCTAGGGGGCACCAAGGGCGTGAAACTGAGCGGCGGTGAACTGCTTCTGTTGGCCACACCCGCCTGCGACCGGGACGCGCGCGAAGCGCGCCTAGAGGCGTGGTACCGCCAGCAGCTGCGGGCTGCACTCCCACCCCTGGTGGAGACCTGGTCCACGCGCATGGGCCTCAGGCCACCCAGCTACCACGTTAAGCGCATGACCAGCCGCTGGGGCAGCTGCAACCCTAGGGCCCGCCGCATCTGGCTGAACCTGGCACTGGCCAAGCGGCGACCCGAGCTGCTGGAGTACGTGGTGGTTCACGAGCTGGCGCACCTGGAGGTCGCCAACCACAGCCCCGCCTTTCAAGCGCTCATGACTCGCCACCTGCCCGGTTGGCGAGCGCTCGATGCGGAGCTGGACAGGTGGCCCATCTGGGCGCCCGCACCAGGCGCCTGAACCGAGCCTCGGCCGCGCTACTGAGCGCGCCTAGTTACCCCCAAGCAACGCCCACGCCTCAGACTCCCGGCCAACGGCCGTGTGGGCTGCGGCCCGACCAGCCACGGCGCCGACCAGGTTACCGGTGCCGTTGTAGCCGCCCACGGCGAACAGTCCCTCGCGTACGCGCCGAACCACCGGCAACACGCCGCGCGTGTAACCCACAGACGCGGCCCACCTGTGCGTGATCCGGGCGCGCACCTGCAGCACCTCGCGCAGAAAGCGCTCGAGCCTGAACTGCACGGCCACCTCGGGTAAAGCCTCTGTGGTCCATTCCGACTCGCCAGCTCGGTCGCGGAACCCGCCAAGTGCTATCCGCCCTCCAGACGTGCGCTGGTAGTACTCGTAACCGTAGCGCCGGTACACCGGCAGCGGCAGGGTCAGCTCGCCCGTTGGTTCCGTTGCGAGCATCTGCAACCGGGCGGTTCTCACGGAGTCCGCCAGCTCGGGTAGCAGCAGCTCGAGGCGGCCGTCCACCGCCACGATCACGGCGGCGCAACTGACGGCACCGCCAGCGGTAACCACTCGACCCGGTTCCAGAGCGGTCACAGGCGAATACTCGAACAGCCTCGCGCCAGCGGCCACCGCGGTGGTCGCCAGGACCCTGCAGCGCTTGAGTGGGTTGAAGGTGGCGTCGAGCGGGAACAGCAGCCCCTGCCCCTCGGGCCCTGAGTACCGCTCCACCGCCAGGCCGTCGGCCGTCATCTGCCGGTACTGCACCTCGCAGTCCGCCAGCTCCGCGTCGTCAGTCGCGATGCGCAGCGACCCGGTCCGCTTGACGCCCAGTTCTCTGGCGGCCAGCTCGCGCTCGCGCGCCTGCTCGGTGAGCCGGTAGAGCGCGGTGGCGCGCTCGCTCCCCAGTTCGGTCACCGCGTCGTGATGGAAGGCCGCCACGCCCGCCAACATGAGGCCGCCGTTACGCCCCGCCGCCCCGCCAGCCACCTGCCCCGCGTCGACACCCACCACGCTGACACCGAGCGCCAGCAGTTCGTGCACAGCGCTGAGCCCGGACCCCCCGAGGCCCACCACGCACACGTCGGCGCTGACCGCGCCGCGCAGCGGCGCGAGCCCGCTCCAACCATCTTCATGCCAGACCGGTACGTTGACTTCTTCGGTCATACGAGCCTCCGGCTGCGGGGCAGCATGAACGACAACACCAGCACCACCACTCCAATAGAGAACACGCCTATGTAGGCCACGTGAAGGCCGCTTGCCAGGAGGGCGTTCAGGCCAGGATCGACCGTCCCCTCGTAACCGGGGGTGAGCAGACGCTCTATTTGCGCTAGCGCAGTGGCGCGCTCGGCGGCCGAGTCGCCGACGCCGGGCATGCTGGCCACCTGCCGCTTAAGCGCAACGTTCAGCACTCCGCCCAGTAGCGCCGCACCGACGGAGTTGCCCAGGATGCGCATGAGCAAATTGGTGGCGGTCGCGGTGCCGCGCCGCTGCCACGACACCAGCGTCTGAATGGTGACCACCGTGGTGGTCATCAGGAAGCCGAGCCCGAGCCCCACCACAGCCGAAGAGGCCGCCACCCACAACGGCCCCCGTTCCGGCGTGAGCAGCAGGTACATCAGGCCGCCAACGAACGCGAACACCCCGCCCAGCCGACCGGTAAGGGCCGGGCCCAGGGGCACCACCAGGCGCCCCGCGGCGGCCGAGGCCAATGTCCAGCCGAACGACATGGCGGTTAGCGTGAGCCCCGCGATGGTCGGCGAGTAGCCCATGACGCCCTGCACGTAGGTGGGTGAGTAAGTGACCAGCCCGATCATGAGCATGCCAGCGCCGAGCGTGACCACGTTAGCGAGTAGCAACAGGCGGTCGTTCCACGTTTCGGAACTGATGAGCGGCTCGGACACCCGCAGCTGCCGCGTGAAGAAGCGCCAGCCGGCCACTGCCGACAGGCTGGCAAGCGCCAGGCTCGAGGGCCAGCCCCAGACAGGACCCTGCGTGAACAAGAGCATCATGGCGCCGATGGCCACGAACAGCAGGCCCGCGCTCACCAGGTCTAGCTGAGCGGTCCGCCTGACCGGCTCCTCGTGGAGGAACGCCCGCAGGCCGGCGATGGCGATTACGCCTATGGGCACGTTGAACCAGAAGATCCACGACCAGTTGGCGTGCTCGACCAGCGCTCCGCCCAGCAGCGGTCCCAGCACGGCAGACACGCCCCAGACGCTCGACAGGTAGGCCTGCACCCGCCCCCGCTCATGCACCTCGTACAGGTCGCCAGCCAGGGTGGAGACGATGGTCATGGTGCTGCCAGCACCGAGGCCCTGCAGCAGCCTGAAGAAGACCAGCATCGGCATCGAGGTGGCGAACCCGCACGCGACCGACGCCGCCAGGAACGCGGTTATGCCTATCAGGAGCACGGGCTTGCGGCCATGGATGTCGGCCAGGCGCCCGAAGATCGGTGTGGACACCGCCTGCGAGAGAAGGTAAGCGGCGAACACCCAGGAGTAGTACTCGAAGCCGCCCAGGCTCGCCACGATGCTCGGCATGGCGGTGGCCACGATGGTTCCCTCAACAGCCGCCAGGGCCGCGGTGATCATCAGGAACGCCAGCACGTAGCGGCGATCTATCCTGCGGCCGGCTTCTGGGGCAGCCGGCCCTTCGAGCCGAGACCCCGGGGCGCGCGCTTCGGCCTCGGTCATTGGGCACGATGATACCCGCGGCAGGGCGTCAGCCGGGCTGCAACTCCAGCAGAACCAGCTCGGGCGGGCAGAAGAGGCGGAACGGCAGCATGCTCACGCCCAGACCGCGCGACACGAACGCGGGCATAGGAGCGTCGACCCAGCCCTCCGCGAAGCGGCGCCCGTACTCGGAGCTGGTGACCAGCGGCCCGATGAGCGGCAACCGGACCTGCCCGCCATGCGTATGCCCTGCCAGCAGCAGGTCTATCCCCTCAGGCATGTGCGGGATGGCGTCGGGATTGTGGCTCACGAACACCCGCGCGCCGCTGTGCGCCCCCGACAACGCCTTGGCTGCGTCCGGGAAGCCCGTGCGCCAGTCGTCCATGCCAGCCAGGTAAAGGTCCGGCCTCAGGCTTACGCCCTCGTTGCGCAGGAGCCGCACCCCGGCCGCTTGCAACGCCTCCTCTAGGGGGCCTAACTTGCGGTACTTGGTGCGGTCATGGTTTCCGAGCACGGTGTAAACGCCGAGCGGCGCCTGCAACCGCGGCAGGAGCTCGACCACTTCCCTAAGGTCGCCCGCGTACGCCTGGTCTACCAGATCACCGCCGAACACCACCACGTCGGGTTCGAGCTGCCGCGTGGCCTCGACCCACTCCTCGAGCTGCTGACGGCCCATGAAGGGGCCCAGGTGCAGGTCCGTGAGGAAAGCCAGCCGCACCGGCTCCTCGAGCCCGCGGACGGTGCGCCTGTAGCGGGGCTGCTCGAACGAGTACGCCGCAGCTGTGGCCCCCAGGCCCAAGAGGACCGGGGCGGTTCCCACTGCGAGTTTGAGGAACGTGCGGCGGTCCACCTCTCTCCTCCGGCCGCCGGGGCGGCGCCGAGCGCCCCCGCCGCCAGCCAGCCACGGGCGCTGCTCGCTGTGCCCGGGAGAGTAACGCGCCCGGGCAGCGTCGCAATATACGTCTCTCCACACTCCTCGCGCGAGTGATGGATGACCCACGCAAGCGCCCCGGCCACTGTGGGCCGGGGCGAAAACGATGTTCTTGCGTTACTGCACTAAGGTTCAGGAACCTGCCTGGTCAGGCGCTCAGTTGGGCGCCGTGATGTAGAACGGCCTGGTGAACTGGAACGCCCCGTAGGCGTTGTTGCCGTGGAAGGTGAACTCGCCCCACCATGAGGAGGAGCCGAGCGGCGAGGCCAGGTGGGCTTGGACGACCGCGACAGGCAGCAGCTGCAGCATGCCCTCGTCGACCACCGACGGCATGCCGAAGTCCTGCATGGCGCCAGCCGAGAGGCCGGTGCAGCCGGTTAGGGGGTCGGGTTCGGTGCAAGTGAAGCCTGCGGGCACCACGATGTTGAGGCTGTTGGGCTCGGCGATCCACATCTCTGCTATCACGCCGTTGCTGGAGTAGAACGCGGCCTCGACGCCCGTGATAGCGGCCACCGGCTCACCCGGGAAGTTGCGGAACACGAGCGAGCGCGTTTCTACGGTTATGTTGCCACCCGAGACTTCGTAGCCCAGGTTGCCCACCGGATCCAAACGAACCATCATCCTGCCGTCGGCCGGACTGGCGCAGGCGGCCAGTAGCGCGACCATTACCGTCGCTGCCACCACCTGCAAAAGTAGACGCTTCATCCAGGCTCCTCCTTCATGAATCAGGGAAGATGATAGAACGCTCCCTGCCACCTTACCCGTAAGAAACTACTCAGCTAAGAACACCGTAACCTACGTGAGGGGCGCCCTGTCAGAGGTACGGTTCAGGGCAACGCTCGGGCCGCCAGCGACCGGCTCGAGGGAGAGGACTCGCATGCAGAGCAATGACCTCAAGCAGCGGCTTTCGCACCTGGCGTGGCACGTGACCCAGGAGGCGGGCACCGAACGTCCGTTCACGGGCGAGTTCTGGGATCACTTCGTGGCGGGCAACTACGACTGTGTGGTCTGTGGCGCCACGCTGTTCGGTTCTGACGACAAGTTCCACTCGGACTGCGGCTGGCCGAGCTTCTCCGAAGTGGCGGCGCAGGGCCGCATAACCACGCACGAGGACCTGAGCCACGGCATGCGCCGCACCGAGGTGCGCTGCGCGTCGTGCGGCGCTCATCTAGGCCACGTGTTCCCAGACGGACCGGGCCCCAAAGGTCTGCGTTACTGCATAAACTCCGCTGCGCTCACGTTCGAAGGCGAGTGATCGATGCGACGCCTGCACCGCGCTACACGGCGGCAGAGTGCTAAGTTCCTACTGCTCCGTAAGTGACCCCTCGGAGCAGAAGGAGCAGAGCATGAGCATTTTGCTTTGGATCGTTCTTGGTGCTCTTGCCGGATGGATAGCTGGCGCCATCATGGGCACGAGCAAAGGTCTCGTCACCAACATCGTGATCGGGATCGTAGGCGCCTTCCTCGGAGGCTGGCTCTTCCAGCAGTTCGGTAGTCAGGGCGTTACGGGCTTCAACATCTACAGCCTTCTGGTCGCCGTGGTGGGAGCCATAGTGTTGCTCGTGATCGTGAGGGCGTTCAGGCGCGCTTAACCGCTTCGCTGCAGCGCCTGGCGCCCCGGCATGCACCATCGGCCGGGGCGCCTTCGCGTCGCCTCGCGGCCCGCTTCCGTTAGACTCGGCTGGTGACCGATCCGGCCGACATCCTGCGCCGCAACCGCGTGTGGGCCGCGCAGATGCTCGACGCCGACCCGAACTACTTCCAGCGTCTCGTCGGCCAGCAGGCGCCGCACATCATGTGGATAGGCTGCTCCGATTCGCGCGTGCCCGCCAACGTCATTGCTGGTTTGGATCCGGGCGAGGTGTTCGTGCACCGCAACATCGCTAACGTGGTGCCGCACACCGACCTGAACGTGCTGAGCGTGCTCGAGTTCGCCGTCAGTGTGCTGAAGGTGGAGCACGTGATCGTATGCGGTCACTACCGCTGCGGCGGCGTGGCGGCAGCGCTCGACGGTCAGAGGCACGGCCTTATCGACAACTGGTTGCTGCATATTAAGGACGTGGCTGTGCGTCACGCGGAGGCTCTTAGCGGCCTGACGGACACCCAGCGCAGGGCCCGCCTGGCGGAGCTTAACGCCATCGAGCAGGCGCACAACGTGTGCTACACGAACGTGGTGCAAGAAGCGTGGGCTGCTGGCCAGTCGCTGACCGTGCGGGCCTGGATTTACGACGTGGAGGACGGCCTGCTGCGCGACCTGCGTTTCGCCGTCAACCGGCCTGACGACCTGGCCCCCGCCTACCGGATATCGGTCAACACCGACGACGCGTAGGCAATGACCTAATCCAGCGGCTTGAGGCCGGCTTCGATCTGCGCGCGGTACGGCTCGAGGAACGGTGGTAGCACCGTCTTCTCCCCCAGCGTTGCGGGGTCCTCGTCGACCGCGAAGCCCGGCCCGTCGGTGGCTATCTCGAACAGCACGCCGCCGGGCTCGCGGAAGTAGATGCTCCTGAACCAGTAACGGTCGACCCAGCCGCTGTTGGGAACGCGCAACTCGGTCAGCAGGTCGAGCCAGCGCCTGTGCTCTTCCTCGCTGGCGGAGCGGAAGGCCACGTGGTGCACGCCGCCAGCTCCCGGGTGCGCCACCGGCAGGTCGGGCCTGACGGCCACGTGCAGCTCGGCCTGCGGGCCTGGCCCGCCCATCTCGAACACCCGCACTTCGTGGTCCGGACCCTCGGGATCTGGGTAAGTGCGCACCTGACGCATGTTCGTAACGCCCAGTAGCACGCTCTGGGTTGGCTCCAGGTCCGGCACGGTCATGGTCACGGGTCCCAGCCCGCGCAGCTGGTGCTCTTCCGGTACGGGGCTTAGCTCCCACGTGGTCGGCGCGTCGCCCGCGCCCCCGTCGTCAACGAGCGCCAGGCGCTGCCCCTCGAAGTCCTCGAACCTGAGCTGGTGGCGGCCGTCGACCTCCTCGATCTCACCGCTGGCGACCCCTAAGTTCGCGAAGCGTTCGCGCCAGTACTCGAGGGCCGCCTTGCCCGCGACCCGGAAGCCGGTCCGGGTCACAGTGCGGCTTCCGCGCCGCTCACGCGGCACGCTCCAGTCGAAGAAGGTGATGTCCGTGCCGGGACTGCCGACCTTGTCCGCGTAGAAGAGGTGATAAGCGCTGGTGTCGTCCTGGTTCACGGAGCGTTTCACCAGTCGCAGTCCGAGAGTCTCGGTGTAGAAGCGCTTGTTCTCCCTGATCTGCGAGGAGACGGCGGTTAGGTGGTGGAAGCCTCGGAACGTGAGGGGCGCATCGCTGACCTTAGCCTGCTGAGCCCTTGCGGCAAAGTCGCCTGAAGTCACCTTGGTTCATCCTTCCCCGCCCTGAAGCGCTGTTAACTTGACTCTAAACCGCGCTGCCGGTGAGAGTCGTGCATGTCACTCCTCAGCCCGCGCCCCAGACCCCAGCGCGTGACCCTGTCGGGCCACTACGTCCAGTTGCAGCCCCTCAGTTTCGAGAGTCACTTCGAGTCGCTGCTGGCCGCGTGCACCGCGCCCGGCGCCGCTGAGCGTTTCCGTTACCTGTTCGACGAACCTCCAACTGCGGAGTCGCTGGCGACCTGGTTCCAGGCCGTGACGCCACTCAACGATCCGCTCTTCTTCGCAGTGGTCGACGTCGGCACGGGCCGCTGCGAAGGGCGCCAGGCGCTCATGCGCGTAACCCCGGAGCACGGCGTAATCGAGTTGGGCAGCATCTTCTGGGGCGCCAGCATGGCGCGCACGCGCATGGCGACCGAGGCGCTCTACCTGAGCGCCGCCTACGTGTTCGACGAGCTGGGGTACCGGCGTTTCGAGTGGAAGTGTGACGCCGACAACGAGCCGAGCCGGCGGGCGGCGCTGCGCTTCGGGTTCACCTTCGAGGGCGTGTTCAAGCAGCACATGATCGTCAAGGGTAGGAACCGCGACACGGCCTGGTTCGCCATGCTGGACCACGAGTGGGAACACATCAAGCGGGGTTACCAACGGTGGCTAAGCGCAGATAACTTCGGACCCGACGGGCGGCAGCTAGAGAGACTGCAGAGCCAGCTAGGACTGGCAGCCGGTGCCGAGGGAGCGGGCTAGGCGCCCCGCCGCGGTGCGGTTAGGCGCGTGCGGTTAAACGAAGAAACGCGCCCTCAGGCGCGTCCGATATCTTCAACATACCGCCGTATGCGCTATTCGTCAAGTCCATGCAGCCGTGTTCCGATCGGCACCGAGGAAAGCGTGCCTGGCGGCCTCGTCGCTTGCTCCGGCGGGGCCCAGTCCCACCACATCTGGAACCCGCCACAGCTCGGCGGCGTGCACCAGGTAGCGCCTGGCGCGCACCGCGTCCGCCGCTGCTCCCGGGGTGCGGTAGAAGTCAGTGAGCCAACTGGTCTGCCGGTGCAGCGAGCCGTACGCGCGGCTCATGTCGGCCGCGTACGCGGCGCCTGCGCGGTTGACCGCCGCGGCGTCCAGCGTGGGCGCCGCCACCAGGGCGTCTGCCAGCAGCCGCGCGGACAGCAGAGCTAACGCCATCCCGCTGCCGAAGCTCGGGTCGCTGGCGGCGGCCGCGTCGCCGATCAGGGCAACGCCGTCTGCGTACGGCGTCTGTACCCACCTGTCGGCGCCGTCGAAGCCGGCCAGCGGGCCAGCCTGGGTAGCGGCCGCGAGGGCCGCCGCGGGCGCACCCGCCGTTACGGCCAACTCCAGGAACGCCTTCAGGTTCCTGCCCACCTCGGGTCTGCGCCCGGCTGCTAAGTGGTAACCGGCGTAAACGCGGGTGCGGTGCTGGTCTACGGGTAGAAGCATGGCCACCGCACCCACTGGCGGGTTTAAGTACAGCTGGTTCGTGTCGGCCAGTTCGGCCGTGTGTTCGACCGGTACCCCCGTAACCAGGGTGCCAGCGAGCACCAACCGCGGCCTGTCGGCGCTCTGTTCTAAGCCGGCCAGGCGGCTAACGCCCGACATGCGCCCGTCGGCCCCCACCACCAGCGCGGCGTCGGCGGTGCGCGCCTCACCCCTGACCGCATACGAGACCTGCGGCCCGCTCGCGCGCCGCGTCACCCCGGTTACCCGAGCGCCGCGCACGACCCTGGCTCCGGCCGCCCGCGCGGAATCGAGCAGCACCTGCTGCAGTTCGGGATGGAAGAACGCCAGCGCGCTTTCGCCGACCTCTTGCGCTAGCTCGCGCGGTGGTGGGGGCGGGAAGCCCGCGAAGCGCGTACGCCAGTAAGGCAGGCGCCGAGCCGGGCCCTCCAGCATGACGCCTAAGAGCCCAAGCGCTTTCGCCTCGGTCACGCCCCACGGGTACATGACGTCTCCCCTGACCCGGTCAACGAACCGTGATGTGCGCTCGAGTACCAGCACGCTCGCGCCCGCGCTGGCCAGCCGGCGGGCTAGGGAGGCTCCAGCCACGCCGCCGCCCACAACGACCACCTCGAACGCACGGTTCATTACCACCTCCAACCTGCGGAGCGTTGCCGCGCGCAACCTCGCAAGGCACACGCGCACGGCTGGTGGGACGCTACCATCGTGCACATGGCGAACGATCGGGAAGGCCCCGCAAGAAGTAGTGCCGGTAGCGCCGCTAACGCGGGCTGGTTCGCTGGCCTGGCGGCGCTGTTCGCGCGCACGGTCAACCAGGCTGACGCCCAGGCGGCAGCGGCGCGAGTCAGGGATGAGCGTCGTGCGGATCCCGGGCTCACACAGGAGCGGCAGGTCGGGCGCATCATCGCGCGCGCCAGCCGGCAGACGGCGGCCATCGGCGCCGCCACCGCTGGCGCCGCAGTACTACCGGGCATCGGCACGGTCACGGCGCTGACCGTGGGGGTGGCAGCCGACATGGCGGCCAGCGTGCGGGTGCAGACGACGATGGTGCTCGAGATCGCGGCCGCGCGCGGCGTGCGCCTCTCAGACGAGGAGTTACGCCGGGCCACGCTGGTGGCGGCAGGTCTCGCCACCGCCGGGTCGGCTCTCTCCAACAAGCTGACGGCCATCTCGTACAGGGCCGCAGAGACGGCGGCGCTGAGGTTGGCCACGAACGGTGCTGGCCGCCTGGCGCTGCGCGCGGTGCCGTTCGTGGGGGTGCTGGCGGCCTCCGGCGGCAACCTGCTGAGCACTCAGCTCATCGGTCGGCGCGCCGACGCCTACTTCCGTCATTTGGCGGCAGCGGCGGTTTCACCTGACTTCGGCAGGCGCGCCACCACCCACAGCAGCGGAGCGCTGAGCGCCGCTCCCAGCAGCCCCATGACCGTGTAACCGGCCTGGGCCATGATCACGCCGCCCACCAGCGTCGCGAACGCGGCTGCGCCGCCGACCAGCAGGTCGTTGAAGCCCTGCATGCGGCCCTTCTCGGCGGGCGAGAGGGAGTCCGCCAGCAGCGCCGAGCCAGCCACGTAACAGAAGTTCCAGCCGAGGCCGAGCAGGAACAGCGCCACCGCCACGGGAAAAAGCTCGGGCGATAGCGGCGCCATGACGCACGAGGCCAACAGTATGACGGCGCCTACCCCCAGCACCGGGCGTCTGCCCCACCGGTCGGTGAGCCAGCCGGAGACCGTCGAGAAGGCGTACATGCCGAACGTGTGACTGCTGAAAACGAGGGCGATGTTAGAGAGCGGGTGCTCCAGGTGGTGCATGTGCAGCGACGTCATCTGCATGAGGCCCACCATGACCATGTGAGCGGTAACGACGCTCGTGATGGCCGTCCTCACGGAAGCGTCGCGCAGCAGCTGTGGCAGCGTCCTGGCGGATGCTTCCGCAGCCACGCCGCGCTCCTCCAGCGCGATCTCGTGCCCCAGCCGCATGGGTTCCGGCCTAAGCGACACGAACAGCAAGATGGCAGTGAGCAGGTAACCGACGCCGGTGGCGAGGTACGGGCCCGCGATCTCGCTCCAGCCGAGCGACAGGGCCAGGTTGCCGGTCGGAGCCACCAGTGCGGGGCCCAGCACGCTGCCTACGGTGCCGCCCAGCACCACGGTCGCTATCGCCCTGGCTCGCCTGGCGCGCGGGTTCACCTCGGCGGCCACGAAGCGCCCGAGTTGCACGGCTGAGTTGCCTGAGCCGGTGATGAACAGTGCCAGCAGCACCAGCGGGAAGTTGCCGCTCGCCACGCCCCACAGCGATAGGCCCGCGCCCGCCGCGCCCGTGAGGAGTGCGGCGCTGAGGGCGTTGCGGCGGCCCATGAAGTCGGAGAGGCGGCTCCAGAAGAGCGACCCTATGGCCACACCGACCTGAACAACCGCCGCCGGCAGCCCCGCCAGCGAGGTCATGCCCGACAGCTCGGCGCCCACGATGGCGGCCACCGTGGCGGCGGCAATGGAGCCCGCCGAACCGAGGCTCTGGCTTATGAACAGCGCCGCGGTAATGCGCCGTGCGTGCCGCGTGCGCTCTCTATTGGGGAGTGCTGCCTCTAGCGGCGCGGGGGGCGTAGGGGCGGACCGCATCCGCACAGCCTACCGCCGGGCCCCGCGCCTCAAGCTCCCGCTGCGGGCCCGGTCGGATAACCGCGCCGCGCGGGTTCCGCAGTAGGGTTACCGCTGGCCTAGCGCTTCAGGTGCGGCCGATCCTCACGCGCCACACGGTGGGGCCCATCTCGATCTCGTCCCAGGTGAACTCGCCCGGGTGCTCCGCGGCGAACTGGTAGTAGAGGGGCTTGGGATCGTGGTCGTTCACGAGCACGTAACCGGCGCCCGGCTCCAGCGCGTTCCATTCCACGAAGATGGTCTCGTGGCGCTGCGCTGGCGGCATGTGGCGCACGTCGAGGTCGCGGGTGGGGCCAGCAGGCGGCGCGGGCTTCTTGGGCGTGCGCGTGAGGTAGTGCAGCGTGCCGTTGAAGCGCTCGCCCTCCTTGGGCCAGGTGTGGCGCAGCAGGGTCCAGGCGCGCGCTGCCAGGTCGCAGGCGGCGTCCTTCTCACCAGCGTCGCCCAGGCCGCGCAGGCTCTCGTCGAACAGCCGGCTCAGCTTGGCCAGCGCCTCCGCCGGGTCAGTGACTACCTCGCCGGTCGGTGGGATCAGGGTCGGGTCGTCGGTCTTCTGGGTCATGGAGTAAAGCCTACGGAGCCGGGCGGCGGGCGGCCATGACCTGAGCCAAGGCCGGCGCGGCGGGCCCGCGGCCGGGCGGCCACGTCGGCAGGTTCAGAAGCCTGCCGAGAACGTGTCGCAGGCGTTGGGGTCGCCCGTCTGGAAGCCGGTGGTGAACCACTGCTGCCGCTGCGCGGCGCTGCCGTGAGTGAACGTCTCCTGGTTGGGAATGCGGCCCGAGCGTTTGGCCAGCGTGTCGTCGCCAACGGAGGCGGCGGCGCGCAGGCCCTCCTCGAGGTCGCCGCGCTCCATGACGCCGTTGCGGTCGGCGTACGCCGCCCACACGCCCGCGTAGCAGTCGGCCATGAGTTCCGTGGCCACAGACGCCTGACTGGCCCGCCCGGGCTGCGTCTGCTGGATGCGCTGCGACTCGGCCAGCACGCCCAGCACGTTCTGCACGTGGTGGCCTATCTCGTGCGCGATCACGTACGCCTGAGCGAAGTCGCCGGGCGCGCCGTAGCGCGCGTGAAGCTCGTCGTAGAAGGCCAGGTCGAGGTACACGCGCTGGTCGGTGGGGCAGTAGAACGGCCCGGCGGCCGAGGGCGCCACGCCGCAGCCGGACTGCACCGCGTCGCGGTAGAGCACCAGGCGGGCTTGCGGGTACTGGATGCTCGAGCGCTCGAAGGTGGCCTGCCAGAAGCCCTGCACGTCGTCCAGCACCCACGAGACGAAGCTCACCTGCTGCTCCTCCGCCTCCAGTGACTGCTGCGTAGCCGGCGGAGCGCTGGTGGTGGTTGTGCCGCTCACGCCCAGCAGCGAGAGGATATCGACGCCTGTAACGGCGCTCAGCACGAGCACGAGGATGATGCCGCCGATACCGAGCGGAATGGCGCCGCCGCCCACGGCGCGGCCCGGGCCGCCGCTGGCGCGCCTGTCCTCTAGGTTCTTGCTTCTACCTCGGTCTTCCCATTTCATGGTCGTCCCCTACCTTGGCGAGTGGGCGAGTTCGCCCCATGTTCGTCAATGCTACCCGCGCACGTTCAGCGTGTGGGTACGAACGGCGGTTCAGGGTTAGCATCCAGGCGTGAACAACGACGACTACGACCATAGCGGCCGCTTCGTGCCGCTTGCCGGCACCATGAACACGCGCGACCTGGGCGGCCTGCCTCTTTCGGGCGGGCGCTTGACGGCGCCGGGCGTCTTCATGCGTTCCGACGTGCCGATGGGGTTGCACGCCGAGGACTTCGCCAAGCTCGCGCGCCTCGGTCTTACCACCGTCATCGACCTCCGTCAGCCCCACGAGCTCGAGCGCGACCCCTCATGCCTGCAGGGCCGCGACGGAGTGGACTGGCATCACGTGGAGGTGTGGGGGCACATCGACGAGGAGGAGGGCCCGGCCGATAAGTTCGACATCGTAGCGTTCTACCTGGCTGCCCTCGACCACGCGGGCTCTGGCTTCGCCCGGGCGTTCGACATCCTTGCCAGCAGTAAGGGGGCGGCCCTGTTCCACTGCACCGCCGGCAAGGACCGCACGGGATTGCTGGCGCTGCTGCTGCTGGAGGTGGCGGGGGTACCGACGGAGCTGATAGTGGCCGACTTCGCTCTGACCCATGACCGCATAGGCCCCTTGCGCGAGCGGCTCCTGGCGGACGCCGAGAGGAACGGTGTCAGCCGCGAGCAGTTCAGTCGCTTGCTGGGCGCCACGCCCGACATGATCGAGCCCGCCATCGAGCACCTGCGCTCGCGGCACGGCGGCGCCGCGGCGTACCTGAAGCGGCACGGAGTGGCGCGGGCCACGCTCGACGAGGTCCGTCGCAAGCTCACCACCTAAGGCAAACCGCGCGCGCCTTTAGATTTCCCTAACCCTCGTAGCCTAGATATGGAACGTTCGTTCCATAAGGTGTTAGTATCGGGTTGATGGCACGCCCCAGGGAGTACGACGAACAAGAAGTGATAGCCAAGGCGGTGGAGCTCTTCCAGCGCAAGGGTTACGACGCCACGTCCGTCAGGGACCTGCTCGAGCACACAGGGCTCTCCAGCAGCAGCCTGTACGCCGCATTCGGCGGTAAGGAGCAGCTCTTCCTCAGCGCGCTCAGAGCGCACGCAGAAGTGGAGCAGCTGACGCTCCTCCAACAGCTCACCGCTCCCGGCGGCCTCCGCAACAACGTCCACGCCGTGTTCCACGGCCTCATCCAGCTACTGCTGGAACCCGACAACAACTCGTCGCTAACGTTGCGAGCCGCGGTGGAACTGGCGACCAGCATGCCGCCCGTCTTCGACCTTCTCTCCGAGTACATCCAGGAGCTAACCGACATGTTCGCCACCCTTCTACAAGACGCCCAAGACCGCGGCGAGGTGAGCTCGCACTTTCCAGCCGCCGACCTGGCCCACTACCTCCTCTTCAACGCCTACAACCTGGGCATCATCGAGCGCGTGGGACGCTCCCGCGAGAAGCTGGAGCGTTACGCCGCCATCGCCCTGTCGGTTCTAGACGGGCCCAGCAGTGGGGGCCGCCAGTGAGGGCCCTAAGCCGCTTCACCATCAGCTACCCGTGGCCCGTGATCGTAGCGTTCGTGCTGCTGACTCTCGGGCTCGGATACGGCGCCACCAAGCTCGAGCTCGAGGCGTCCGTGATGGCCATGCTGCCCGACGGCGCCGAGGAGACACTGCTGGCCGAGAGAATCGGCGAGGTCTTCGGCGTTGACGCCGTGATGGTGGCCATGGTCGAGGGCGACGTCTACACACCGGAAGGCGTCGCCGCGCTGACGCGCCTGACCCAGGAGCTTACCCGTGCCCCCGGCGTGACCAGCGTGACTAGCGCCGGCAACGCCCAGCGCATGGAGGACGACGACGGCTTCCTGCTGATCGAGGACCTGTTCGCGGCCGCTCCGGACCCGCAACAGATAGCGGCCGCCCGCGACTACCTCGAGACCTCGCCCATGTACCGC
>Ga0265293_10008287_pt1 | contig 15485 bp, 15 predicted proteins | sample Munlanlewell138R_FD_192505 | JGI IMG/M metagenome (GOLD analysis project Ga0265293, IMG submission 192505) | Leachate microbial communities from a municipal landfill in Southern Ontario, Canada - Leachate well 138R | ecosystem: Engineered > Solid waste > Landfill > Unclassified | place: Canada...
TACTTTGTCTATATCATCTTTTTTGATGTCTAGTCTTTTGTTCTTAGTAACATTATGAACTCTCATAATAGTATGTACATGAACATGTTCTGTGTTCCTGTGCAAATTAAAAGCATAGTTATAGCCATCATCTCCAAATTTTTTTCGTAAAACATCTCGTGCTGCATCGGTGATTTGTTTATCACTTTTACCAGCTGTCTCTTTAGTAGACAATATAAAGTGTTCAAAATCTTTACCATTTTTTCTGTCTGTAAAAGTACTTTCCCATTCTTTATAAAAGTTATAGATTTCTTGTTTAGTTCTTAGTACTCTTCCGTCATCTGTCTCTAAGTGCATTGTTTGAAGATTTTTTACATTATTAGTTTGTTTAGTGTTTTCTAGCTCTTCTTTATCGTTTGCAATATACTCTAAAGCTTTCATAGTCGCATAACCTGCATTTCTATTTGTTTTACCAGTTGCTTTATCTATGCTCTTTATGATTTTAAAAACTACAGGTTTTGGTATCCCACTATAGTAAGAAATTCGATGTGTTGCTGATGAGTTAGAATACATAATTTTATTTCTAGTTGCTTTAGCTCTTTTGCCAGCTCTACTATATTCCTCATAATCTTCCAGTAGGTTTGAAGACATATCTAATCCTCTTTGTCTTGCGGAACAAGCTTGTTAAGTTTTTTATCTTTAAAATACAAATATGGTTTTGCTTTTATTGGATGTTTGTAGTAGTTCTTTGCAAGTACATAAATCTGACCATCATGCATATTTAATATATCTTGCTTTGAGATTAGAGCTTGTCCAGATAGTTGAGTAGATAAACTTTTGTTTGTATGTCCGTTAGCTCCAGCAGATCTGCTTTCACTTCTTGTTTCTCTTGTAAAGTCTCCTATATATTTACTTGTCATCTCAGCAGTTTCAGCATTTGTTTGTGGAAAGATAACTTTATATGCCGTAGAAGTGTTGATTTTACTAATATATGCTTTTCCATATATTAATTCAATTTGACCATAATCTTGTGCTATTAAAAATGATATTATTTTATAGCTTCGGCCTAGTTCCGGCAAATCTACTAAGTAAGGAATTTTTCCAAATCTTGGAAATTCATCAAACATACCTAAAATATCTAGCTCGCTTTTTTTAGGTTCTTTTGAGAGTAATTTTCTCAAATTAAAATCTATAAATATTCTGTTAACTGTTGCTAATCTTTCCAAGTCTTTTTCTTGTATTGTTAGATAAAGTGATGAACACTCTTTTCTAAAATTTTCAATTATTAGATCATTAGATCTAAAGCATTCACGAACTGTTGTAGTTGCAAAAATATTTAGAGGAGATTTACAAGAGGATATAACACCAGAGAGTTCTTTGTCTACTTTTCTTAGTAGCGATACGGCTTCTTCTTTTATTCTCAGAGGTAGAGACTCATCGTTTAACATATCTCCTTTTACAAAATACATCATAGCTTCTGTTTCATTTTCAAACTGATATTCTTCTCCATAAAGCTTACCAAAATCAGATATTATCAACTCTCTGACATCAGGTATTGAAGTAAAACCATTTTTATAAGTTAGGTATAAAGCGAACATAACAAATAAACTTCTACCTTCTTCCATCCAGTGATCGAAATGCTCTTTTTGTTGATATATCAAAAATGCCACTTGATCTATAATTTCTTCTTTTTCATGCCACTCTAAATTCTTAAAAATTGATTCATCAAAAGGATTGAATTTAATAGTGTCAATAGAACCTGGATTAAATTTATATATCTTTGAGTTAAAGGCTTTTTTTCTATGCTCATGAGTTTTATCGTGAAGCTCTCCCTTTACATCAAGCACAAAAGCAGAACCCTCATGAGTCAATAAGTTAGGTATAGCAATACCCGCAGTTTTACCCTCACCCGGGGGCGCCAATACTAAAACTGCTAGTTTCTCTTTATATCTAAGTATTTTATTACCAAACTTACCTAATATTACACCTTTTTTCTCAAACAACTTCATCTTTTCAATAAGTGAAGTTGTTGCAAAACTAGCACTTCCATGTTCACCTTTTACACCTTTTTTTGGTATAAATGCCATAAATGGGAATAAAATAGCCACAATCGTTGAAAGTTTAAAAAGTGGTTGAGCTGTTTTGTTCATTACACTCTCAAGAGCTTCGACATGTTGCCAAAGCTGCAACTTCAATGGATCTATTTGAAATATATAATGAATGCTATATAAATATAAAAATGGCGTAAAAGTAAACAGTAAAAATAAAAACAGATAAAATCTATGCAGTATTCTCATAGTTGATTCTCCTTTAATAACTCTTTCATTGGCATAATCTCTACTATTTGATGATGATGCATCTGTATGATATGATCAACACCACTTCTCATGAGATTATGCATCGCCTTTAGTGAAATTGGGTTCTTTGTATGTCCTAAATTTGACTCTAGTGCAGTTATTGCATCTGCTGGTGTATTTGCATGAAGTGTTGCTATCATGCCTTTGTGACCTGTATTACCAAGTCTTAAGAATGTTGATGTGTTGTTAGTGTCAAGCTCTCCAACAAGCAGAACAGTAGGTCTTATCCTTGTGGATATGTCAGTAGCTTCTTTGTATGTAGTTTGAGAAATGTTTGAACCACTCTTTGAGATTAAAAGTTGTGTCTTATTTCTATGCGGTATGTTTAGCTCTGGAGAGTCTTCTATAGTTACAACTCTATAGTCTATATTTATAAACTCTATGAGAGCATTAAAAAGTGAGGTTTTACCACTATTTGTTCCGCCACTTATTAAAACATTTTCTTCTTTATCCATGATGGCTTTAATCTTTACCTCAAAACTATCATCTTTGTTGTAAGTTGGTTTATCAGCTTCTTTATAAGAAGCTGGTATTTGAGGTTTTAAAAAACTCTCAAGATGAAACTTAGTAGGTTTTTGAATACGGATATTAATAGTATTACAATCATGGATAGACCTAAGTATAGATTTATGAACAACATTAACACGATTGTAAGTACCTGGAATAGCAGTACTTAGGTTTATAGTTTTTTCATCAAACTTTTGCTTTGACCAAGTTGCTAACTGTTTAGGAAAGTTTTCTAAAAAAGCTTGAGTGATTACTTTACTATTTAAGTAATCCCATGTCTCGTTACCAAGATCTAGTTTAGCAATACCAGGCTCATCTAAGATAATCTCATTTATATCAGTCCTTTTTAATATAGGACTGATATCGTTTAACATATTTTTTAGTATTTGCGAAGAACTGTGAGGCATAAATTTACCTACTTACTCTAAGAACTTCTTTAGTTGATTGATAAAAAGTAGTTCCATCAGGTCTTAAAAAATTTGTTATAAGATTGTACTTATCTATCTTTTCGTAATAGTTCCACTTTCTACAATCTTTTTGTGTGTATGATTTAGAGAAAAATCTTGTACATGATGAAGCACAACTACCACCTTCATTATATTGAATACTATATGTTTTACTTGAGGATACAATATCTCCAGTAGTACAGCTTCCATAACTTATTGATAAAGAGTCTGGATGGGACCAACTATCACCAGACTCAGCTACACCACTTGTATAACGGACTGATACATCAGTAATATCTACAGTTTTGTCAATATAAGCTGGATACAACCCACCTCCTAAATCTATAACCTTACTATTGTCTCCATAAAAGATAAAATCATTACCAACTTTATTTAGCCTTTGATATCCTAACTGTTCTACAAATTCTAAATTTTGTACACTTTTAACATAAGGTTGAGGCATTAAGGCTACATCATCACTACCATTATCGCTTATATAAACATCAGTATTTTCAAACTTGTCATCAGTAAAGTACAGTTTCACATGTTTAATCCCAACCAAGAGTTCATCATCGTAATCCCACCTAATGAGTTCTTGTTTATGAGGAAAATTAAAAGGCTGTTTAAGACACTCAGTAAGATATCTTTTGTTACCTGTATCTGGATCACTAAACCATTTTCTAGATTGTGGATAAGATTGATGATTATTAAAGTCATGCTCATATCCACAAAATTCTTCAAATAGCGGCAATGCTCCATCAGTTGATGGCTGACATTTAGTAAGATAGTTAACTATATTGTTTACATTTCTATATGCCACTCTCTTTTCAAACACTACTTTGTCATCGCCTATTTGCTGTGGTGTACAAGTATCATCTGTAACATAGTGTGGAAATACTACATTAGAATCTCTACACTCTCCAGCATATATTTTCTTATTTTCAAACATGTAATAAAACTTTTCTTGCTGAACACTTAATTTGTTTGTAAAATCATCTCTAATCTCACAATCTTGATAGGTAGGAACAAGTTCATGTGTATCTGTTTCATATAAACACGGTCTTATCTCTTCAATACTCCCATTGACATTTGCAACTGTTCTATAGCCAAAATTCACTTTTTTAGTTTCATAGTTTATTAATGGCTGACACTCTTTATTGATCTCTATATATGTTGAAACATCAAAAGCAGTATCACTATCTACACAACTGCCAATAAGCACATCTTTTGTGTTAAAGAGAAAATATAATTGCTCTTGTTGAACTTGCTTGAGTAAATCTTTTCTAAAGACTATGTCACAACCTGTGGTTTTTGATTGTAGCGCAACAGGATTGTCATAATCAACTTTACAATCTTCTACTAAGAACTCTCCTGCATCTTTATAAGCCACTTTCCTAGAAGATACAAAAACTTCTTTTGTCTTATAGTCAATAATCGGATTACAATGATTCGTAGTTATCTCTATCGGCACTGGATCACCATTGTCAATACAAGTATTACCAATTAGTTTTCTAAACTGAATTGTGTTGTGATTAATAATGTTTTTACAATCAGTAGCTTGGTCGCTTGTATTATTAAACAGATTAGGATCCTCAGATGTAGAGTATCTGCTATCAACAAGAGGAGATGGAGTATAGTTCTGACCTTTTGAACCAGACGATGATGTTCCTAATGTTCCTAAAGAAGGGGCTGAAGAATAATCACTTCGATATTGATTTTGGTCATTTTTATTTTTCTTATCAAATTCTTTTTCTGAAGTACTCTTTTTAGAGTCTTTATTATCAATATTTAACTTGCTGTCTTTTGCCAATTTTGACACATCGTTTAAATCATTGTTTAAACTTTCTAAATCTCCTTGAGCTTTAAATATTGACTTAGATTTAATATCTTCTAATGTTACTAGCGTAGAAGTCAACGGTTTTTTTACATTTATTATTGCATCGTCTTTTTGAATTTTAGTCCACAAAATCTCTACTTTATTTTTGCCATTTAGCATTTTAGAATGTTTGTAAACTCCTTCTATATTGTAAGAGCCTTTAAAGTTTTTATCAAATAAAATTTTTGCCTTAACACCACCGCTTTTTTCTTTAATTAATATTTGATCTTGTGACTCAACTTTAACTATATCTTTAGTGCTTTCTGTAGCACTAAATACAACGACCGCACTTAGTAATGTCATTATTACTATCTTTGTAATTGTTTTCATCTAATTTTCTCCTTTTTGATTAGTTTGAATTTTGTTTACCAACCGAACATCTATTTTGTTATTTTCAGCTTGTGAAAACCAAATGTCGTCAATTGGTATGATAAATATACGAGTACCTGCTTTTATCTCAAGAGTTGGTTCAACTTTTTGCTCCTTTATAATTTGATTTGTAATAGAAGAGATATCATTTTTATAATCTCTTATGATGTCATCTCTTGCATCTGTTGTGCTTACTGCGCCAACTGTAGTTGTTTTTGTACCATCTGTGGCTAAGTAACCTATGGTGTTAGATGCAGTCGTTAAAGAGATAGCTAAACCAAAGCGCATAAACCAATGATTATCTACTTCCCCTATCGCGCCACTTCTACCCATTACATCTGCACTTGTTGCTTGTAGATTTATATTTACACCCTCAGGAGTTCTTATTTTTGTCCATGTAATAGCCAATCTTTCATCACCTATTTTTTTAAGAGGGATATACTTACCATACGCTTTAGAACCCTTTGGTATCAATATATTTCTACCATGTGATGCATAAATATTATTTTCTACCATCGCGATGACTGGACCTTCAAGCGCAGAATTCACAGTTGGTAGCAATATTGCACTTATCATAGAATTTAATTCTATAGTTCTAGTTAGATCTACATATGATGATGCAATATTTTTTTCTTCTCCATAGTCATTGGCTCTTAAATATGGATCCTCTTTTTTATTTTTGTTTGCTGTTTCATTATTGTCATTTTGACCCTCTTTTGTTGTCGTTTTTTTTGTAACTATTTCTACTTTGTTATTAAAACTAATTGACATCAATTCAGATATTATTTTTTCTTTTTTTATTTGAGCTTCTGTTTTAAGGTCTTTGTCAAAAAAATCAGTATAATCAACTTCATCCTCCTCTATAAATTCATTTTCATAAGACTCTTCAAGTTTAGTATTTGTTGTTGATGTTGGATTGAACTCTACACTTGTTCTTTTTCTAGGAAGATACCCAGTTGGTAAACTAGAATTAAAATCTAAAAATTTAATGGCAGAGTCCTCGTTAATAGAGTTATAAACTTTTGGAATAAATATAAAAGCAGCAGTTGCAATAGCTAGAAAAGAACCAACTAATAAAAATATTTTATTTTCTTTAGTCATTTTCTAGCCTTATACAGTTGTGTTTTTCGCCTAGTCTGAGCGTGAATTTTTTAGCTAAAGATTTAACAACAACAAAATCATCAACAATCTCAAAAATAACTGGATTGTCATATCCATCAATCACTTGATAGATTGCTGGGAACTTATTAAAGCCATCGCTTATATTAAATTTAAAATATGTAAACTCTTTGTCTCTAAAAATTGTTTCAGGTTTAAGTTCTTTTTCTCCAGAAACACTATTTAGATCAAACTCAGTTTCTGTCATATCTACAAATATTTTTTTGTTGGAAAAATTCTTTTTAAATTCATCCATTTTTTCAATTGTGATATATAAACCATTTAGCTCTAGTTGCCATTTTTTTGATAGTTTTTGAACTTTTATTATATTTCCAAACATTGTAAAATTCATATTTACTTTGTCTTGTAGAGCATCTACAATAAAAAACTTTGGTATGTTGAAATGTTTGTCAAATTTAAAATATGTAAACTCTTCATCATTAAATACAGATTGTAGATTGAATTTCTTTTCAAATTTATAATCAAACTGAATTTTTGTTATGTTGAAATGTTTTAAATTTTTTGTTTTCTTCTTTTTAATAAGGTTTAATTTTTCTTTATATTTTTTTATCTCTTTATTTAAGTTAGAGATTTTTTCATCTTTTTCATCAAAATCATCTAAGTAATTAGCAGTAGGAATTTTCCCATCTTTAGTAACATAAACTGTACTATTAGGAATCTTATTACTATCAGTTCCGATTGAATAAAGATAAAAATTATATATTCTTCCTGTTTGTCCAAATATAGTTAATGTTGTATCTGTTCCTACATACCCAGCCGTTATTGTAAAAGTGTTATCTATGTTGTACTTAGAATCTTTATCTTTTGAAAACTCAACATTAAAAGCACCAGGACTACCATTTTTCTTACTAACTGGAATCTCACCTTTTGGCAAGATAACAGTAGTTTGACCTAAAATTCTTGTTCTTATCTTCATTAAATTTGTTGGAGAATATTTAAAAGAGATGATCGCATCTTTTGTTGATTTTGTTAAATATGCATCTTGCACACTATCTAAGTCTGAAATATTATTTATAGAACTAGTTTTGCTTTCACTTTCAATATTCTCGTGTGAACTACTTGTCACATCTTCAAATCCTAATAGTTGCAAAACAATAGCCATAAATAGAAAAATTTTTATCATTTTTTGTTCTCCTCTAGAGTAGTTATCGCATAGCCTATTATGTTTGTGCCAAGCGGATTTAGTGTTAAATCTTCTGTGCTTATTTTTTGATTTACAAAGTTGTATCTCACAGTTACCTTGTACCATTGCTTAGAAGAAGGTGTGCCATCTTGATATTTATCTGTTAAGCTATATTCTGCAATTGCTATATACTCGTTAGCGCTCGGTTCAAACAAAACATCCGAGATAGATTTGATCTGACATGTTCTAGTAAATCCGTCAATTTTCCAGATCTCTCTATTTGCTTGATATGTATTTAAAAATTCTTTATAAACACTCTCACTACTTTTCAATCTAACGATTTGTGTATATCTTCTTACTTCATCAATTTGATTTATATTTTCTCTTGCTTTTATATAACCTTCAATTTCGCTATGAAGCAAAGCTTTGTTGCTGAGTATTTGCTGATTTGCTTTTTTTACTACAACATAGTTTTCTTTAGCACTCTTAAACTCAACAAAAAAAACTTCTTTTGTTTTGAGTGGAAATAGAGTTATGATTGCTATTGCCAACATTATTACAACAACAACAAGAGCTACAATTACTCTTACTAAAATTACGGGTAAATTTTGCAATGCTTTTTGAGTTTCTAAAGTATTGTATTTTTCTTTCATCTTAAACCTTTATCGAATATACAATTTCATTAAAAGCACAAGGCGATTTTTCTAGCTCAACACCTTTAGAGCTACACCCCACAAAAACTATCATCACTACAATCGCAACTAACACGCTTACATTTTTCATTTTTTCATCCTTATTTCCTAAATTTTGATAGCAACTCTTTTCCTTTAGATGCTACATTCACTGAACTAATCATTCCACCTTTAGCAACTCTTGTTGCATTCACACTTGAACCAGCTTGACTGCTAAGACCACCTCCATCACTTGTCATTGACGACATTATCCCGTTAGCTAATTCAGGTATCATTTTTGTTATAAATATTAAAACGGCTAAAGCCAAAATTACAAAAAACATACCATCAAATTTAGTACTAATAGATGCTGCTGCAACCTTTGTCACATAATAAGTAAATACCATTACAAGTGCAGAAATAGGACCATAGAGTGCGTAAGTAACAGTTGATCGCAACCAACTATAAAATATATGTTTTGTTTTTTCAAATGCGAGAAGAGCGAATGGGATGGGTCCAGTCATAAGAAAAAGACCTGGCAGTACAAACGAAATAATGTGAAAAGTACCTATTGCTAAATATAATATTCCTATTTCAAGTAAAGAGACAACTGATAACAGTAAATCAACTATATTCCAGTCTGTCCAACTAAAATTAAAACCATTATAAATAACATCTTTCATACTTAAAAAAATTACATCTATTGCAGCAATATTATTAGTATTATTCTCATTTGCAATTTTTGATATATTAACAACAACAAAATCTCTTATAATCATAATTGGGTTCATTATTAAATCTTTATATAATTCATAATCCGTTACTATTATGATTATAAGTGGAAAAAGTAGCAACAATCTAAGAAGATTTTTTTTACTTGTTTCTTCTTCTCCTAAAATTATTTTTATTCCAACATATATCAAGTATAGATTTATTAAAGGTATAGTAAAAGGCGTTATTGTCGATTCAAAAACATTGAAAACAGCATTGCTAATTAGTTTTAATACATTTTGAAATAAATAAGATAATCTTTCTATCATCTGCTAAAACCTTAATCCTACACCATATGGATCTGCTTTTTGTATTTTTTCATGCTTTTGAGTATCTTGTTTAAAAGAAATACTTTTTATATCTTCTTGCATCTTTTCTTGATTATCAATCAGCTGAGCTAAATAAGCTGGGTTATTAATATTTTTAAGATGAATAGTTGCAATTGCATTTCTATACTTTAAAGCAGATTTATATTCTCGATTTAGTATGTTTAATATTTCTACTAGTATCAAGTTAGTTGTTTGTGTCTGTTGCATAAAATCATCACTAGTTTCAATATACTTAGTAAAAGACTCTAATCTTTTTAAATTTTCCATTCTTTTAGATTTTTGATCGTGAGTAGGATTAAAAAACTCATTATAATTTTCTTGAATATTTGCAAAAGCATTTTGCTGAACATCTTCTCTCGTTTGATTTTTTATATCTTGTAAATATTCAGTTACTAATAAACCTTCATTTATTTTTTTTGTATTTACTTTCATATCCATTACAGTTTGAAAATCATTTAAGTTTGTTTGAGCCAATGCTTGATTAAGAGTTTGTAGCTCTATTTCAAGTTCTTTAAGTTTTTCTCTTCCACCCATTCTTTCTATAATTTCATCATCAGCCATTTTAAAATATAATTCAATTTGTTTTGAAATATCTCCAGAAAATAAACCACCACTACCTGAACCAATAGAGCTTCTTTTTAGTGACCATAGTGATTTCACTTCAACATTAGACATTGCATCTGTAAGATTTTTCATACTATTTTTAAGATTTCCCATGACATTTTCTAGGTTATCTTTTGCGTTATATATAGTTCGTTTTGTGTCATCAACAGCTGTTCGAATCCCGCCGAGTGTTTTAATCTGACTAGTTATTAGATCCATTGTTTTACTCATCTGTTCTATCTGTTCAACATAATACGCGTAAGAACTAGGATCAGAGACTATGTCGCCAACTCCCATTACTCCATACAAGTTTATATTTAGTAAAATTGTTAGTAATATACTTTTTTTAGTCATTTAAATACCTCTCTTTCCAATCATATGGAAATTTTTTCTTTAATCTGTCAAGTTTCAAGACTGCTTGAGTAGAACTATTAAACACATTTAAGTATTTTCCAAGTGAAGATAGATCTACATTTAGCTGTACTGAACCACCTGTATTTACTCTTTTTAAAAGTGGTTTACGCTTGTTTGTTTGCTCTTTTACATAGTTAAACTCTTCACTTGTAAGATTGAGCATTTTTTTTGTATCTTCTTTTATTGAAGTGTCAGGAAAAAGTATTAAGTTTGCGATAGAGGATCCGATGATTTTTCTTCCAGCTTCTGTATCTAAAAATAAGCTTAAACTTTGACCCATCAAGATAGCTATTCCATCTTTTTTTCTTATCTCTAAAATAATCTCTACAACTTTTTTACCAAAATCTATATTTTGAAGATAATCAGGAATTTCATCTATTACCACGATGGACGGTGAAGCTGTTTCAGACACAATCATTTTTAATCTATGAAAAATGTAGTAGCTTATAAGAGTAGGGGCTTTTTTATTATGAAAAACACTATCCATGTTAAAAGCAGATATTTGTGTAACAAAATCTAAACTATCTTTTGTTGCACTAAAAAATCTTTTATTAGCTCCAGTTGACCATATTTCTAAGTTTGCTTTTAAGCTATCATCTTCATTTGTTCCAGGGATAGCATTTACAAACTCTTTGAGATTTCTTTGAGATTTTGGTAGATGCTCATAAACTTGACTTAATGCATCATCAATATCTTTTATATCTTTAGCACTACTTTTGCCACTCATTATTTGAAAAAATGAGTTTAAAAACTCTCTGTTTATGTCGTTATCTTCTAATTGAAGAGGATTTAAAGAGATATCTCCCTCAAACTTTGCATAACTTCCATCCATAAATTCTGTAAAAACTCTCATGCCTTGCAACTTATCAAAATACAACTGTTTCATATTTGGATATTTTAAAGCCATCATGCACAAGAAAGTAATGATTGTTGTTTTTCCACTCGATGATCCGCCAATTACTACAGTATTTCCGAGAGCTTGATCACTTGTACTTTCATGAAATATAAAATCATAGTTACTACTTTGAGAAGTAAGAAACTTAGTTAAACTTTCATTTCCCCAGCTACATCTATCATCACCTTGAGCAACTGTTGTGAAAGTTATCATAGAACTAATATTTGTAGATATTAAATGTCTTTTTGTTGCATTGTAACCAGCATAATCAGGTAAGACTGACCAATATAGTGGCTCTATATTCTCAGTCTCTATAAAAGATCGATATCCGTAGCCATCAATTATATTTTTAATATTCTCTACATCATATGTAAGCCTATCTTGATCAGTGTTTTTAACTTGAAGTGAAAAAGAGTAATTAAATAAAGATATTACGCTTCGCTCTATAGCTTGTCTAACATCATCTATTTCATCATAAGCAAGACTATTTGATGAACTAGTATTATTTTTCAAAATATTTAATTTTTTTTGAATGATTGTAAGAGCTTTATCTTTTTGAAATTTCTGAAAAGATTGATACATAGTAAAAACAGCTTTATAACTCATAAGATCTTCAATCAGCTGCTCATCAAATTTTTCATTATCAAAAAGTTGTATAGAGATCCATTTACTATAGACTGTAGTGTTATTTTCGTAAATCATATAATCTTTATCTTGTGGAAACTTGAGTGTCATACCTGGTAAAATATTTGTTAAACTATTGTTTTTAGGTATTTTTTGATTTGTATTTTTACCATTTATATAACTAACAAAAAATGAAACTAGTTCTTCTCCAACTAACAGATGTGGTTCAAAGTCAGCAAGCTGTATTGATATTTTTCTACTATTATCTATTACTTTTGTTTTTTTGATTTGTTGACTTGTCGATAAATTTTGAGAAAGTTGTGACATTACAGATAAGTCAAGAACTGGAGAGTTTGAAATTACTACAAAATGGTGTGTTTTATAACTTTCTTTAAAGTTTTCATTCCATTTTTTAGTAATAATATCTTTATACTTTTTTGAATTACTAATATAGTTGCTATTCACATCAATATCTCTGATGGAGTGAGTAGTTATATTAACATCATCATCAATCATCTGTAATATTTCAGTTCTTACATTAAAGTACTCATTTATCTTTGTTATATCAAGACCACTATACTCCTTACCTCTAAGCCTTATAACTCTTAAATAATTGTGATTTTTAGTAAGGATTAGGCTATTGTCCTCACTATCTAGTTCTAAAAAAGGATTCATTTTTTCCCAGGTTGTTTGGGCCTGTATTTTTGTTGTCATAAGCTTGACAATTGTTTTTGAAAAATTAGGAAACATAACAATTTCCTTTAAACTCTCCAGCATTTATAGTTTTTTTTATTTTAGTAAGTCGTATGATTTTTATCATTATAAAATCTGGATTGGCTTTTGATTTGATATTTATGATTATGTATAAAACAAAAGAAACAGGAATAGTTATCGCTAAAGCTATAAGAACATTTGAAAATATTAGCACAACATCAAAAAGTATTAATGTACAACCAGCAATAACCAACCAGCCTAATATACTAATTCCTTTAAGCATATTAGGTGCTGAAATAATTCTATAGTTTTTCATGATTTATCCAAAAATAGCTGCTATAGAAGCCGAAGCACCAATGAGAGCTGCACCTTTAACTATCTGTATTAACCGTTCTTTTTGCTTTTCATCATTGTTTCCAAGCATATAGCTAAAACCTACACCTACTATGACCAAAGTTGAAACTGCTACAATAAACTTGCCTGTCAAAGCAACTGTAATAGACTCAACCGGCTCAATAGCCTTTTGTATATCAATTGCAGCAGCAGCAAAAATTTTAGGTGCCATTGATAAAAATAAAAAATATAATTTTAAGCCCATTTAGATCACCTCTTCTTCAATATCTTCATCTCTTTCTATTTTCAAGTAGTATCTAACATCATTTTTCTTTTGGTTTTTGCCTATAGTTGGGTTTTTTGCATCTATAAACACATTTAGATCATTAATACGTAAAACTTCACCGGCTACAAGTTGTTTCAACTCTTCTTTAAGTAGTAGCTTTGGAGCCAACAACTTTTGATTTGAGTAGATGATAAAATCACAACCAATACTTTCTTTTGCAATTAAATCATATTGATTTGTTTCACATTTAAGTGCTTTTAGTTGTTTTGTTTTAGGATCTATTGTAAATTTTACGCCATTGCCACAGACTGGACAGCTATATGTTTTCTTTTGCTCGTTGCTTTGTTCACTATAGTTTTCACTCATACTATTACCCTCTTTATATTTTATTTTTTAGTTAAAATAACTAATCTCTTTTAAACTCGCTAGCACATTATTTATAAGTACTGAGTCACTAACTTTTGTTTTTCCTCCTTTTGCTTTAGTTTGTATTTCAGCTCTCGTATTTTCAAGCATAGTTTTATAGTACGATGCTTTATAATCACATCTGAGTCTGCAAGAGACTTTTGTGCCATCTGAAACATAGTTTTCATAATCTTCTTCAACCATAACTCTGTCGTGATAAACTTTTATTGCATTTGCAAAATCTTCTTTATATTTCAATAGTTCTATATGTATCTTCACATTTAACATAAATGTTTCATTCATTTTTTACCTCCAGCTTTAGTGATTTTTCATAATTTTTTTCATAATTTTCAAGGTACTCTCGAGTAGCTAATGTGTAGTCCTCATAGTTTAATTCTCTTGAGCGTAGTTCATTGATAAACGACTCTTTAAGAAAAGAAGGAGAGATCGGTATGTATTCATCACTATTATTTAGTATGTTTTTGTATTGAGCGTAAAAGATTTGATTTTTTGGTATTACATTAGAAAGTGCTAATGTTTTATCATCTTTTTTTAGTATATGGTCAAGTCTGTCATAAACAGATCCTAGTAAGTTCACTTTTTCTTGTGCGAGTAAATCACTATAAAAAGAATTTACCCCTTTAAATTTTCTACTTTGAATGTCTTTTTTTACTTTGTTTTTGTATGCGTGAGCATTCTGAATAATCCCACTTTCTACTTTAGAACAGTATGGCTCACTACTCATAACATGCTCAACTACTTTATCAATATCTTCCTCGGGAATCTCTACTTCATCATCACTTGCATCTTTAACATTTACATCTGTTCTTAGTTTAGATGTAATGCTCTCTAGTTGTTTTGCTAAACTATCTTTAGAAATATTTCCTTCATTTGCAAGTTTTGCTATATTTTCTAACTCTTTGTTAATCTCATTTTCAGTTGGCTCTGCATTTTCTTCACTATCGTTAAAATATTCATCAAACTCTTTTAAATATCTCTCTTTTCCCCACTCTAGATCTACCACTGCATAAGATTTTGTATTTACAATTTCTCTAGTAATTACTCCAAGCTCTTCTAGCTGTCTCTTGATATTTTTAACTGTCTGTATTGCATTTCTCATCTTCTTTTTTTTATAAGCTATCTTTTCATCTGATGTTAAAGTTTGAAAATGAGCAAAGTCTTTTGTATCGCTATTTATTAGTCCAAAGCCACCATAAAAAGCTATCGTTTTGTTTGATGCAAAACTATCTTTTGAGCGTGTTGCATAGTCAGCATGTGCAATAATTGCACTTAAAACTCTTAGCTGTCCAGCTGTTAAATATCTATAAAACCACGGTTCTATCTGAACGGGTCTAGTCTTAGGCTTCAATATTTTGAGATACTGTTTTTGAGACAAAATTTAACCCTAACTTGCTAGTTTGTTTATTACACTTTGTAACGCAATAGGATCTATTTTATAAATAATAGAATCAACTTTATAGTTTTCTAAATGCTCATAGACTTCATCTATGTTAAAAACTCTATTCTTTTTTGTAACTTCTATGTATGGAATCAGTCTAGCTCTTATCAGCTCTTCAAGTTTTCTTTTTGAAACAGGAAACTTT
>Ga0265293_10008288_pt1 | contig 15485 bp, 18 predicted proteins | sample Munlanlewell138R_FD_192505 | JGI IMG/M metagenome (GOLD analysis project Ga0265293, IMG submission 192505) | Leachate microbial communities from a municipal landfill in Southern Ontario, Canada - Leachate well 138R | ecosystem: Engineered > Solid waste > Landfill > Unclassified | place: Canada...
AGCAAGGGGGCGACGGTGTTCACCGTCTTCTCTGGAAGACCGAACTCGATTCGCGAGTCATACCAACGCTCGAGATAGTCCAGGATCGATGGATCTGTTGTATAGAGGTACTGCTTGTAGATGCCATAGAGCCCCACTCCATGGGGCCAATCCCAAACAGCCAAACGCTCAGCCTCGATGCGGCTCTTTCCCAAGTGCAGCAGGTTCTTGATGTACGATTCGTCCGTCTTGTAGAGAAATCCCTTGAGGTTGTTCTCCAGCCGCTCCAGTGCTGCCGTGCGTTCCATCTCCCCTCCACCAAATCAGAGTGATATTTTGCTTGCCAGATTATTTAACACGTGTTAAATTACTGATAGGGGAATCATACCCTAGAATTTAACACCTGTAAAGAAAAACTTTTCGTTTTTCAGAAGGGGGGAGGAGACACGCCATGAAACAACCGTATCTGGTGGTCATCAGCATCGACGCACTGCTGGGAGAAGACATCAAGGATCTCTCCCTCTTGCCGAATCTCCGGTACATCAAGGAGCGTGGTTCGATGGTGGAGGCGGTGCGTTCAATCTACCCCTCGCTCACCCACCCCGCCCATGCGGTGATGATGAGCGGCAACCCGCCAAGAGTGACGGGAGTGTATGCCAATACCCATATGGGAACCTTTGGAGAGCGGGAGCGTTGGTTCAACCGCCTCAGTGAGATGGGGTGCCTCACCCTCTTCCACCTGGCAAAGAAGCGGGGCATGAGAACGGCGGCGTGTCGCTGGCCGCTCACCGCAGGTGGCTTCTCCCAGATCGACTACCTCATCCCCGAGGTGACGGGTGATGAGATCGAGGAGAGGGGCATGGAGGCGCTTATGAGAGAAGCGGCTTCCCCCTCGCTCCATCCGATCATCGCCGAGCACCTCCCCCTCCTCGATGGCAAGGTCCAGCCGGCAGAAGATCGCTTCTCCTCTACCGTAGCTGCCCAGATCATCGAGCGCTTCACGCCCAACCTTCTGCTGACACACCCCGCCTGTGTGGATTCAGCGCGCCACCACCACGGTCTCTTTGGCCCGGAGATCACAGAGGCGATACACACCGTGGATGACTTTGTCGGCTTGCTCATCAAGGCTGCCGACCAGGCAGGGATCCTCGAAGAGACCAACTTCATCGTCCTTGGAGACCACGGTCACTTGGCAGCCGAGCGCTCCATCGCCCTCAATGCCCGCCTGGCGGAGGCTGGCTTGATCGAATTGGACCGCAGCCGAGCCGTCACCACGTGGAAGGCCCGCGCTCATGCAACCGGCCTCAGTGCACAGATATACCTGGAGGACGAGATGGACCGGACCCTCCACGCCCAGGTAGAGGAGCTGCTGCGCACCTGGGCGCGGGAGGAGGAGAGTGGCATCGGGGAGGTCTTCACCAAAGAGGAAGTGCAAGACCGGTTTGATCTTGACGGCCCCTTCTCCTTCGTCGTCGAGGGGGACGGACGATCACAGTTCATCGACGATTGGCGAGAGCCCATCGTTCGCCCCTTGCAGCATCCGAGCTCCAGCCACGGTCATCTGCCCTATCGCGGCCACCAACCTCCCCTACTCTGCATGGGGCCGGCCTTTAAGGAGGGGGTGATATTGAACGGGTGTTCGCTACTCGACCTCGCCCCCACCGCAGCACGAATTCTCCGATTGGAAGAGGAGGGGATGCAGGGACGGGTGCTCACCGAGCTGCTCACCGGCTGATGATGGTCCACCCGGCAGCCTTGGCTCTCTCGATGAGAGACGGTGAAGCTTCAGTGGATCGAAAGACCCCTACCTCTGCCCAATTGAGCATCTCAGAGTCCCCTTCGCTGTTACCGAAGGCGATGAAGGGACGGGTGATGCCCCGCTCCTTGGCAAGGCGCACCTTTGCCTCGCCATACGGCAGTGTCTCGATGCCCCCCTCGGAGGCAATGATGATCACCTGGGCGAGGCTGTTGAGGTGGGCAAAGGCCTGGACGACAGAGAGCGGACTGGCCGACACCAATACCGGGTTGGCACAGGCGTGAAGGTAGGAGAGCATCGCTGGCACGGGACGAACAAAGAGCGCGAGCTGCTGTGAGCCGACGACAAGATGCGTGCCGGGGTCGGTAAACTCTGCAAAGGCGTGTTCTGCGGTCCTCTTGATATCACCAGCGGGGAGGTGCTCCAGGTACTCGGTGGTCATCTGATAGGCAGACGCATGGTCACCTTCAGAGGCATACCTGCCATACCGCTGCAGCGCCGGAAGCTGGGCAGCGACATCGGAGACCTCCAAAGAGAGGATGTCCGCCTTCGTAAGGGACCACGGTTTGATGTGCAGATACGCTGATACGAGGGTCATCAGGAAGGTGGTCTCCCCCAAATCCCCATCAAAGAGCGTACCGTCCATATCAAAGAGCGCGTAGCCGACCCCTTGTGCGCAGAGTGTGTGTAGATCCATCCCCCCCTCCCATTGAGAGGCAGTATGCATGGACAATGGTGGGATGGCAAGGGGAACGTGGGCGCTACAGGGAGGCGAAGGCACTCTCGATGGGAATCTGAAGAGAGGAGGCAGCGCCACCCAACGCTCCTCTCATCTCCCTCAATTGGCTTTGGGCAATCGGGCAAGAAGCGTGATGACCCTGACGGACTTCTGCCACGGACCAATGGTACGCCGCACGCTTGAGCACGCTTTCTCGTTGATAGTGCTCAAAGGACTATCTCTTCGAGACTATCCCGTACCCCATAATCATCAACGGCAAGCAGTCGCTTCACGACCTCCCGGGCGTGCTCAACATCGGGACACCGCACAGCAAACTCAGACAACAACGAACAGGCGTCATCTGAGAAGAGGCAATAAAATTCAAAGTCGAGCTCGTTGGTAGAATCCAGAGCCCAGGAATCGGTACTGTAGAACGCTTCCATCAACTCAAGGCCGAGGGTTGGATCCACTTCCTCCGGGTCCAAGAGACCAAGAGAGCGGGTGAGGATGTCGAGGATCTGCTCCCCACTGAGATAGTTACCTCGATTTTGGCCGGTGATCCGCTCGATGTTGCTGCGAAAAAGGGCGACGCGTTGGTCTGGTGAGGAGATCAAGCCCTTGACCATCATGGAAACGGACGGAGACTCCTGGGCCAAGGTCAGCAGTGCATCCACCAACACCCGCTGGTCGAGCCTCATCAATTGTTCCTTTGCATGATGGTACTCTGCTTTCGTTTGCATGGCCTACTCCTCACAAATCCGTTGCATGTTCTTCTTTCAAGGCAGCTGCCTCTTTCTTTGCCTGCCTCTGCCTCGCCTTCTCCTGCCGGTCTTCCCAAATGGACCAGAGCCAATCCTTGACCGGCTCTTTCCACCGTTGGTCTTTGCCTGGGATGTTCTTTATCAGGCTCTTGGGGTTGAGCCCCATCTCCCGGGCGATGCGGATATCCTCTTCGTTGAGTCTGCACAGCTTCTTCGCTCTCTTCCAATCCTGCTCAGAATATGCCACCACGTACCTCCATGCAACGTACAGATGCTAGCAAGAAACAACCAGAGGTGACAAGATGAGAATGGCAGGGAGAACGGTATCTATCTATGAAATACACTATCACTGATTACCATATTTCATGATATTCTCTATTACTACCTAACACATTTAATATGGGAAATCTCTGAAAACACCCGCAGTATTACCCCAGCATGACGGTGGCTGCCTCCTCTCAGTTCGTTGCATGGTCAGGCAATGATCTTCCCCTCCCAGAGTAACTGCAAAAAATACTTCCATGGCATGATCTCAATACCATCGCCCAACTTTCTCACCCGCTCTTCAGTACAGACGAGAATATATCGTCGGCAGATTCCCTCTTCTCCAAGGGCTTTGAGCCCTTTGAGATCTCGAGCGTCGACATGGCTGGTTGTTTTCGTTTCAATGGCAACCGTATCACCGAGGATGAAATCAACCTCGAAACCACTCGTGGTCCTCCAATAACTCAACGCTTCCCTGCGTTGAGAATAATCGAGGTAGGAGCGAAGCTCCATGAAGAGGTACTGCTCAAAGAATGTTCCATACTCGCTTTGGGCCTTCATGGGAGCGGGAGTGTTCTGCAAGATTCTTGCAACGCCAAGATCAAAGAAATAGAACTTGGACATACCATACGTCTTTCGTTTTATCCCTTTGCGATACGCCGGCAGTTGGTATCCGATGAGCGTGTCCACCAGGATTTGGTACCAATCCGTCACCGTTTGCCTGGACACCCCCACGTCACTGGCAATATTGGTGAAGTTGAGCATTTTTGTGTTGGAAAGAGCAGCCACCTCAAGGAACCTTGAGAATTGGGCCAGTTTCCTTGTCACTCCCTCAGCTCGGATTTCTTCAGCCAGGTACAGTGTTGCATAGTCGGAGAGCTCTTGCTCAGGATTAGGTGAGAGAAATGGAGCCGGTAGGAGCCCTGAGGTGAAAATCTGATCCAAGTTGTATTCGGTATCCTGAATCTCTGGATACACGAAGGGGTGCATGGTCATGTACCCGGCGCGTCCACCCAACAGATTCACCCCCCCGTCTCTCAGCTTTCTAGCACTCGAGCCGGTGAGGAGGAACCTGATGTTCCTCTCTTCGATCAGCAGATGCACCTCTTCCAGCAATTGTGGAACCTTCTGGATTTCATCAATCGCCACCACGCAATCACGAAGATCGCGAGCCTCCACTTCTTCTCTCAACAAGGCGGGGTCGGACAGTGCCCTCATCTGCAGCCTGCCATCAAGCAAGTTCCAATAGAGTTTGACCGTATCGGAGAGCTCATTTCGGATGTAAGAGGATTTTCCGGTCATGCGTGGTCCCAAGAGGAATTGGGATTTTCTTGAAAGCTGTTCCTTCAGTCGTACCGCACGATGGACATACTGCTCATTGATCATGATATTCGCTCCTGCCAATTAACATATTTCATGATATTCGCTATTACTATAGAAGTCAATCCTCAATAATTCCTCTGCTTCCACTAAATCCTCAGTCAAGATGCACTGCTGCTTTGCTCTTTCTACACCAGCTGTATCAGAGAGTCCTTTGAATTGGTGGTCAATAACCCACCTTCATTCAAAGAAGGCCGATAGGTGGTGAGGGTCTCCCCCGAAGTCGGGGAGCTCTTCTTCAGAGAAATCTCTCCTTTAACAGAGTCTTTAGCCCAGCGCTGCTACCATTGCTTTGATCTCTTTGATCGGCAGATAGAGCAGGAGGCCCGAGAGCGGGTAAAACCCATGCTTGAGATAAAAGGATTTCACTTCTTCGTTCTTTGCATCAACGACTACAGCATAGCTTCCGATACTGTTGCTCAACTCAACTGCATGCCTCAGTGCGCAAGACAGGAGATAAGCCCCAAAGCCACTCTTTTGGTACTTCATGTCTATTCCAAACCTGGTAAGGCGAAAACAAGGAATCTCATAACGGGGAAGTGTATGTTGCCGGTCAGAAGGGAATGATTGAGGCGACAGGGACGCAGCGGCAAAGCTGTAGAAGCCAATGATGTCGCTCTTGCCGTTCTCCACCAGTACCTTCGTGTAGTTGAAGCCAGAATCATTATGTCTTCTGGCATCTTTCTTCAAGTACTGGCCCAGCTCCGCCACCCCATAGGAGAAATGAGCACGATCGTGGAGTCGTGTCAGTTCTTCAATGGAGTAGTTCGCTGTGTCCACGGCCTGCTTACTTACTATATCGTACAAACAGGTTCTTCAAATTGGGGTTATCAACCGGCTCAACAGATTCCAGATGATCTGAGATTGTTGCAAAGTCTTCAAACCTGAGTACAATCTTTTCGCGCGGTAAGGAATCCTGATAGTACTCCACCGTGTGATACTCCTCTTCAACAATACGCTGGCGCATACAATATACCTCATTAATCAGTTCATAGAGAACAACAGCATCATGACTGGGGACTGCAGTGACCGGATACGAAAGAGCGCTTGCGGTACTCGTTGTGCAATCCATGGGAAAATTGACGAAACTCATTATGGTACTCATCGCTTCACCTCCTTGATCCAGTCCTCGTAAAATCGCTGATCCTGTATCTGAACCCTCTTCCCATCGTCTGTGATAACTCTGGAAATTCTCCCTCGTGTAATGAAAGCGTCCTGTCCAAATGATAATGATTCAAGTATCGCCCTCTTCACAACATAAAACGCTTCTTCCTTAGGTCCAAGAATCTCAGCAGGATTAAAGTGTTTCCTCAACTCCAGCTCTTCGCTCAAATCATCATAGATGGCCTTAATGACCGCATAGAGTTCATCATCAGGTTTGGATATATTCAAGCCTAATGATTCTTTTGCCTCTTTTCTGTTGATTGTATAATTATGGTTCCAAGAATCGCTGCAAAGGGAATTGGTAATCTTCTCTATTGCCTCGGTATTCCCCTTGAAATGGATCTCCAATAGTTTTCTTGCAAGCATCCGAATATGGGACCGAGCCCTGAAAACATCTCCCAACACCAACGGATGAATCTCCTTTGCCAATACTTTCAGAACTTCTGCACTCTCCTCTGAACCGATGATACCCAACTCCTCTTTGGCCAATTGAATGAAGCCTTTGATCGATTCTACACTGATGGTCATCTGTTCTCTGTTGCTTGCATCACTTGGATTCAAATGCGTGTTCACCGATGGGTCGATGGGGCTGAGTGTAGCTTGCTTGGTCATATAGATCTCATCAGCGCCTAGACTCAGTAACGTGGCTGCACTGTGGGCTCTACTGGGGATGATCACGATGAATTCATCACAATAAGATCTAATGAGGTTGCAGAGGGTCCAGGCGATATTGGTGTCGCCTCCCCGCGAATAGAGATAGAGAGAGATTCGTTTTACTCTCCCGATAGCTTCCAATTGATCGACGAAGAGGTCGTAGACATCCTGGCCCATTTAGGTTTGGAACCCAGGACGGTCACCAGTGACATACACAAGGAGTATTGAATCAGTCAATCTTTCAAGCTCTTTGTAATTTTTCGTTTTGTTTTGATTCATTTTCTATATCCCTATTCCTCTTCGGTAGAAGAGTTGTGTGATGCTGAGGGTTTCCCGTGTTTACCATGTACAAACTATTTCGTATCCTTTGGAGGACAGGGATCATGGCCATGGCTGTCGGCATTCTGAATCTTTCCGTCTTTACCGTGGATGATGAGCTCAGTCTTTTGATTCTTGCTCATCACCCGGCCTTTATCCACGGCGTCTTGTTTGGTATCAGTATGGACGCTTGCCCGTTCAGCTCCCGGCTTCTTAACATCCCACCCACCCTTGACGCTTGGAACAACATGGTGCTCTTTCCTTGCCATTTTTGTGTCCTCACCTATCAAAAGATAATGCAGAAACAAGCTGCCTGCAAGAGATGTACATCGGTGAACCCACCTCCCACTCTCTTTGCCATCAACGCCTATCGTTGCATTACCCTGCTCTAAAGTAGTCGTAGATGGCATGATTCTCAATGACACTGTTTATTCCGCTCTGATATGCGTCGAGCCAAGGCTTCTGTTTGTGGGTAATATTGACCAATTGCACCCCTGAAAAGTCCTTAAAGTAATCGACGGTACCCTGAAGCAACGTAGCATCCTGCTCAACGTATGCAATTGGATCAACGACAGGACGCCGTATGAACTTCATTGTCTCACGATCAAACTCGGTGACTGTGATAATTCTCGGAATCATTGCACTGCCGTACACCTTGAATTCTTGGTAAGCCTCCAGCACAACAGGGCCATACTACCAGGCGATGATATGTTCGTTGAAGCAAGGGGTATTCCCTGCAGTAACGAAGAGGGAATTGGCCTGGGAGAAATACAGCAGCTTCTGCAACTTGAGGTTGTCGATGTAGATGGCGTTGTCGTTTGAATAATTAATGATGTGCCGGCAGACATCAATCACATTATATCGTCCTTTGACATGCATTCGGGTTCCTCCTACCTCACCATCAGCGTTTTAGGTGCATCTCACCGCTCCCCAATATCTGCCGAGATCCCCAGTAACTTCGCCTCGGGACTCTCATCGGTCAGCGTCAGCACAACATGGGGTGGTACGATGGCTTCACATGCGTGTTCACCAATCTGCTTTTTGATCTCTTCCAATTGGTTCTGGTTTACCGTGGCTATGTATTGATAGGGGGAGTTGGTGAACCGTTCTGAAAGAATGAAGAACATCTCAGACTTCTGCCGCTCATCGATGCCATCGAAGATCCTGCTGTCATGGAACAGGAATCCCATACGGTGGCTATGCCCCTTCAGCAGCAGTGTCAGGTCATAGCAGAAGGTCTTTACGGTATTGATGGCATCAGAGAAGTCTGACTCAATTCTCGCGTCGATGGTATACCGTAGCTGATTGTCTCCCTCATTGTTGCTAATGGACAATCCAGCCACACTGAGAATAAAACCGATTGGCAAGCTCTCTAAAGTAATCTTTCAATTCAACAAGCTCGTCTTCCATCTTCTCCAAATAGTGTTCGGTCTCCTGCGTCGATTCGATGGAATCCTTCTTCAGTTGTCTTTTTGGTCGGTGAGATCTTTTTGAAGCTCTTGGAAACGAATCAACTTCTCCCGTTCAGTCTTCAAATCGACGTAGGCATTGTTCACCGTAACAAAGACATCAAGTGCACGATGTCCACCAAGATACTGCACTTTTTGGTCGAATTCTTCCTGAAGGCGCTGCTGTTCTTGCTCAGCTGTATGTATGCGTACCGTGATCTCACTGCGTTGCTCCAACAGTCGTCTCTTCCTGTTGGTTATCAACTGATCATTGAAGTCTTGTAGCTCATTGAGTGTTTTAGAAAGATGCTCAGAAAAATTGACGTGGACTTCTTCGTAGGCTTCGACGACTGTATCTTTATGTATCGCCGGTCCTACCTGCAGGCTCTCATCAATGCGTCTGATATTACTCTGGAGCAAGACCATCTTATTGTGAAGCTCATCCATCATGCTCTTAAGGTGGCCGGTCTTTTTCTGCACCTCATGATAATCTTCAGCAATTACAAACGATGAGAGGTCTGCTTCACGTTGCCTGATGCAGTCATCGAGAAACTCGAGCTTCAGAACCACATCCTTGGCTCCAGTGGAGTAGTCCCGTAAAAGCCCATCCTGTCCAAAGCTCTTGAGTAATGTCTTGATCTTATCAGCCTCTCCTTATAGGGATGAGAAAAGAATAACTTACCTATTTCGGACATAATATAATCCGTCACTTGCTTTCTGTATAAACTTGGCCTATTGTTGTATCATGAAGATGTGCTACGGGAGGCATCCATGAACATCAGGCAAGTCGAAGACAGGGACCGGTTGCTGGCCCAGCTCTCACAGGAGCTGGACAGGAACGAGACGTCCCGGTACTACGCCCGGCTCGCCTATGTCAGGCTTGCCCTCGCCGGCCTCTCGGCAGAGGAGCTGGCGCGCCTCTCGGGCAAGTCGAAGCCCTCAATCAACCTCTGGGTGCGGACATTCATCGAATCGGGCGCCGATGCGTTGCGCCTCAGGCAGGGCCGGCAACCGAAGCTGAGCGCCTTTCAGCTGGAGCAGATCCGCTGGGACGTCAACCACCCGCCCGCCGACTTCGGCTACGGAGGGGGGGCATGGACGGGCCCGTTGCTCAGCGAGCACATCATGCGGATGCACCGGGTGGCCCTGCACCCGAGGCAGTGCCAGAGGCTCTTGGCTGGATTCGGCGGAACGGATGCGTAATCACCACACAAAAGGATTGTAATATGTCCGATTCAATGATATCCTTTCCCCAAGGGGGCAGGAGCCATGGAGCTGTCGGTCGATGAACAAAGACTGAAGGCCGTCAGCGACCTGCTGGCGGAGCACCACAGGCGATGGAATGCCGGTGCCCTGGCCTCCTCGCTTCCCCATGGCGGGGTGAAGCGGGTGTCGCAGGTGCTGGGGATCTCCAGGAAGACGGTGGCCAGGGGGATGCGTGAGATATCGCAGCCCGAGCTGATCGATGCGACGAGGGTGCGCAAGGCCGGCGGGGGCCGCAAGGACCGCCTCGCGCTGGAGCCGGAGATCGGGCTCGCCTTCGATTCGGTGGTCGAATCGTGCACCGCCGGCGACCCGATGGACGACGAGGCCAAGTGGGTCAGCATGGGCCGCAGCGAGATCGCGCGGGCCATGGAGGGGATCCTCGGCCATGGGGTGTCGCCCTATTATGTGGGCCGCCTGCTCTCGCAGAAGGGCTTCAGGCGCAGGAAGATGGCCAAGTCCCTGTCCCTCAGGCAGGTGGAGGAGCGGGACGAGCAGTTCAGGAACATCGAACGGCTGCGCCGCGAGTTCCGGGATGAGGGCCTGCCGGTGATCAGCGTCGACACGAAGAAGAAGGAGATGCTGGGCGACTTCTACCGCGAGGGCCGCTGCTTCTGCCAGCAGGCGCGCAAGGTCTTCGACCACGACTTCCTCACCTTCTCGGCCGGTATGGTCACCCCCCACGGCGTGTACGACATCGGGCGCAACGAGGGCTACCTCACCTGCGCCACCACCACCCACGACACCTGTGCCTTCAACGTCGACTGCATCGAGCAATGGTGGTACACCCGCGGGGTGTTCAACTACGGCGGCCTCCGCCGGTTGCTCATCCTGGCTGACGGCGGCGGGAGCAACTCCAGCCGCAACAGGCGGTTCAGGGAGGAGTTGCAGGGCCTCGCCGATCGCACCGGCCTTGAGATTCGGGTCGCCCACTATCCCCCCTACACCTCCAAGTGGAACCCGATCGAGCACCGCTTCTTCTGCCACATCAGCAGGGCCTGGAGGGGGAAGGTGTTCAAGGAGGCCGTCGACATGCTGAGGAGTGCGGTGAAGGTGACGACCCGCACGGGGCTGTCGGTGTTCGCCACCGTCTCCACCCGCCAGTACGAGAAGGGGCTGAAGGTCTCCGAGTCATTCCTGAAGGACTATCCGGTGATCCATGACGACTACCTCGGCAAATGGAACTATGTCGTCAAGCCGAGGCGCGGGGCGGTGCCGGTCTCCTGGTAGGCGGAAGCGATATTCCGACTTGATGGTGGCCACAATAGCCCGTCCCCGGTGACGGGCCGCCCATCATCCGACACACATTCTGCAAATCCGACATCGACAGAACGTCAAGGCGCGGATCACCGTGCTTGCCTCCAAGAGCCCCGGTCAGTCGCTCTGTGTGTAGGCTTCCAATCTGACTGCTGGATGGCTTGCTGCATGAAATGGGTAAGTTATTTTTCTTTCACCCCATAACGTGCTGTTTCTGTTGCGCCAAAGTAATGTCGAGACCGAGAACGTGTTGCTACCGGATATTGGTAGCAACATATACGGTTCGATAAACAATTATTCTCACCTATCACGTGCCAACGCCGCCCTCGCCTTCTGCTCCAATGCATCTTTGAAAGCCCTGAAGCTCGTACAGGCGTCGCTGATGGCAAACGGATCGATGATACCATCATCGATCAATTCCACCAAGTGCTCTCGTGATGGGTTTGTGACCAACTCAGCAAGTTTCAGCTTGACGTCACAGGCACTCGATCGGCTTCCAGTCACCCCTTCATAGGTAACATGTGGGGTATCGTAATCTCTATGTGCCTGGAGCAACCACGCCTCGACCTTCGGTCGGGGAACCATGGGGACACCGTGGGAAAAGCCTTCCAAGGGAAACCCACGTTCGATGGATGCCCACTTGATCTCCCAGTCATCTCTTGACCGTGTCCCATCACCGTCACGAAAGAGGATGGCAACATAGGGACATCGTTCACTCTGAGAACGCTGTAGAGCCAGAGATCCCAAAACCTGGGCGTTTGCGGTAAAGTATGCCCTGCCTTTCCCATACTTCTTGCCGGCGAACTTGACTCCCTTAGGTTTCCCACGGTCCATCAGCTCCTGTCGACTGCAAAACTCTAGGATGTCGCCCGGCTCTGTTTCGATTTGGCGCGCTGAATAGCCCAGAATGGGTTCTGCCAACATGTCTATGAACAGCGTCATTGGCCCGTGCTCAAAGGTTCCCCCGTAACTCCGCAGGCCGATATCGGTGGGACCTTCACCTGAAAGGAGAAACTTCATACCAACGCACTCTCGAACTCTTGGGCCACCTCGTCCAAGGCAGTGTCTATCAAAACCTCCCCAGGCCCCAAGAGTGAGAGCTTTTCCTTCGCTTGAATGCTATTGAAGAAGCGACCGCAGCGAGTATACCCACTCCGGGTACGGTAGACCAAGAATACCCCGTTCCGAGCTACATCGTCGTCAAGGTAATTGAGCACCATCGGGCTGTGGGTGGTGACGATGACTTGCTTCTCTCCATTGACCAAGTAATCCATCAGTTGCTCCACCAACTCTGCGTTGATGCCATTCTCGATCTCATCGAACAACAAGCATGAGTGGCCGCTCTGCATCTGTGTGATAATGGTCAGGACCCTCAACATACCGTCATTGAGATGGTTGGTCTCCGTCTCCAGACGGCTTTTGCTTCCGTTCTCAAACGACTCAACCACCGCGAGAGTCTTCCATCCCGCTCTCAATGAGGATGACAGAATCTGCTTCACCTGCGGATAGAAGGATCGTAGCACACCAGAGATGGCGCTCTTCTTCTCTGCATCAAGGCCATGATAGAAAGCGGTGAGCTTCTCTCCTCCAAAGCCCACATCATCGGCGCTGCGACTTCGATTCTTGATCAATTGAGGATTTAGAAGCTCCAAGGATTTCATACCCGTTGAGAAATCTCGAATCGCCTTAATCGCGGGGCTCTTCTCTTCATCGAACTTGTAGATACTGAGAATCGAGCCTTGGTAGATCAGTTCTTTGACCGAGACAGCAAGGCCTGGAGAGTCATGAATCTGTAGCCTTCCGTCTTGGACCATCATCACACGCGCACCATCGCTGACAATCTCTTCGGTGGTACACCGCTGCAACACCGCGTTGTAGGTACCGCTCCACACGATGCGTTTGCCTTGGACCCGCAATGTTACCTCAAACGAGATGGTGCTTCGTTTGGTAAATCGACTGGTCAGATCCTTTGCCTTCCACCCCCGTACCTTCAGCCAATCGCCAATATTCCCTTGGGGGAGTTGCGAGAGAAAGTCAAACGCCTGTAAGATGGTGGACTTGCCTGATCCGTTGAGGCCAACAAGACATGAGAAGGAGGGAAGATCGTGAGAATCACTCTTTGGGGGGAGTGAGAAATCCATCAATGATTTGAAGTTATCGAGATATACTCGTAGCAGCATGACAAATCCTCCCTGTCGAAATCATACCAGAAAGACACGGGGTTGGGAACAAAGAATTACCCTGGCCCACTGCCACCCATCCTCCACACCTCTCATTGATCCTGTACAACACTGTCTCAAGGAAGTCGTCGCTCTTATAATGAGACGGTCTAAGGAAGTTTCATTGAGACGACATTGATTGTATTGACACGACATAGATGCTGTGGTATACCTGCAATCATACAGGAGAGAGGAGACATGGAAAAGAGAACAAAAGCTCCCCAGAAAGAAACCATCGAGACGGTGGTGAACACGTACAAGCGGACAGGGTTCATCAATGACACCGCCCTACAGACCGAGATGTCAACGACGAAGGTGAGGAAGATCCTCATCACCGAAGGGTTGTGGGAGAGTGACCGCTCCAAAGAGATCCGCACCCTCTCTGATGCGGGAAAATCCCCACAGGAGATCGCCGAAGAGCTACACATCAGCCGCGCGATGGTACAAAACTACCTCCCCTATGAGAAGGGGCTGTACGATGAGGAGGAGAAATCAGAGACTGCGATCCGCAGCGAGAAGTATCGTGAACGAAACCGCGCATACATCAAAAAAAGCCAAGAGCGCGAGCAGCAGAGAGTCGACGGTTTGACTACAGGCGCAGAGGCAGCCCCCAGCGATGGCAAGAAGTGCTCGTATGCAATGCAGCTGCGCCTTGAACTGCGGGACAGCCGCCTTCACTCCATGTATGATAAGGATGAAGCGAAAATCCTCGCAAAGTATGGACGGGTTACGACATCCATCTCCCGGGATGTCATCGTCCCTTCCTCCCTGGCGCTCCATCAGCTGCACTACCTCATCAACATGGCCTTTGGATGGACCAACAGTCACCTGCACGATTTCCAACTGCCGAAACCGTTGTTTGACATGCTGACGGAAGGAAAGCTGTTGGAGATCGCTGCGGTATTTGGCTACTACCTCAAGTTTCCGAGCAGTACCTTCAATGATGAGTTCTGGGATGACGATTATGATGAGTCCAAGAGCCCGAGGAGCTGGATGCGTTCAAAGTACCTGAAGCGATATCGATATCTTGGGCACAGCGACTACTGGATTGACAATCAGGCCGAAATCCTTACATGGGCACGCCGTATGCCTGTCCTGGAGGTGGATCCGCTGTACTGGGGTGAGGAAGGCGAATCGAGGAGTGTCAAATTCGAGGATGTATCGGTGCAGGAGTTGTTGTCTGCCATCTCGTTTGACAGTGGCATGCCGTATGTCTTGAAAGAGAGTCTGCGCCTCAGTGAGATCCTTTCATTGAATCCCGTAGAGATCGAAATAGCCAAGAATACCGCCGTACAGAGCGACAGCAACGATGTGCTTCGGTACTCCTCTTATCGCGACGCTGCGTTTGCGGAGATATCAAAGGAAGAGAATGATCGTGACCTGCTCGCATACTACCGTGCCTTCGCTGAGATGGTTCGTCTTCGCACTGAGACAGAACCAGAGCATGTCATGCCCATCACCAGCACGCTGCTCTACAGCTACGACTATGGCGATGGGTGGGAGGTGGACATCTCCCTGGTCAAGGAGTTCGGCAAAGACCGCCGCGAGGTGGATGATGAGGCGGCAGCCAACGTCATCGCTACGGGCAAGCCGATCTGCATCGCCAAGGATGGCCTGAATGTAGTTGATGACTGTGGGCACGTCTCAGGCTATGTTGACATGCTCCAGACCATCCATGAAGGCGATAGAGATGATGCACACTGGATGAAGGAGTGGGCACGAAGCCAAGGGTGGACAGGAAGGAACATGAACCCCAAGCACATGATATGAGAGATCCCACGTATGAAGATGGGGAGCCCACACGCCATAGATGCCTCCAATTTCTAAACGATCCATATTGAATCGATACCTCCTCAATCGTTTCATATCGTTCGCAACGAGGAATCCCCTTCTTCTCGCGTTGCAGAGGAAGCCTCCTCCTCACAAGATTGGATACGTCCAGGCAGGTGATCTGCCATTGATCTCAAAGAAAATCACAGGAGTCGGAAGCGAAGCTGTATGCTGGAGAGAGTAACCTTGACCTTCATAGGTGGGGTCGCTTCTATATGAAGCGCCAGGTTTTTAATGCGCTGATCACCCCTCTGTACACTCAAGCACTTAGCAAAGATATTCCTCTCATTCACTCTGCTTTGAAAGCTCACTTCCAGTTGCAACAAAGAGGGCGATGAATTAGAGTAGGAGGATATGGGGACACATACACAACTCATGACCCGCGGTTCCATCAAGAAGAACCTCATCTCCTTCGCAATTCCCATCTTTTTAGGCAACCTTCTCCAACAACTCTATCAGACCATCGACTCGTTG
>Ga0265293_10008289_pt1 | contig 15484 bp, 16 predicted proteins | sample Munlanlewell138R_FD_192505 | JGI IMG/M metagenome (GOLD analysis project Ga0265293, IMG submission 192505) | Leachate microbial communities from a municipal landfill in Southern Ontario, Canada - Leachate well 138R | ecosystem: Engineered > Solid waste > Landfill > Unclassified | place: Canada...
TTGAACATAAAGCAGTATATTTTGTGTTATTGAATCCATGCGAATGATTATACAATATTATGAGCTTTTCTCAAGGACTGAGAGAGTTGATAGTAAAAATGATGTACAAATAGATGCCACTATCATTGTAATAGTAGGGGTCATCTCCATACTATTAAATATTAAATTCCCTAATTCAAAACCGTTAAAAGTTGAATCCTCAATATAGAAACCTGTCATAAAGAAATCTAATAGGAAGAAGAAACCGAGTACTATTAAAAATGACATAACAAGGGTAGTAAGAAAATTCTCTTTTATAGTTAAGAATTTCAATATAACGGATACCATTAACATACCAGTAGAGAGTACAAGTAAGGTTGCAAATAGATATAAAGGATTGGTAGGTAATACTATTCCATCAAATAACCCTAGAATTACATAAGAGATAAGTAAGAATTGAATTAAATTTCTAAAAAACTTTTTCATACTATATATCTTCCTATATTATTTGATGCATTTTACACATATAAAAGTATTCAATGCAATATTTACTAGCTATTTTTAATATAGGATAGTAAGTAGCTTGTTAAAGTGATGCATATTTATGTATATTTAGTTATAGCTGTCCAAAATTTTGCCAATGAAAGAATTCGCCAAAACAAAAATAATAGCAACAGTAGGTCCATCTTCTTGGGATGAGAGTGTTCTCAAACAGATGATTGTAGAGGGTATGGATGTAGCACGTATCAATGCTTCATTTGCTGACTTTGATGAACTAAGAAGAGTATCAAAAAGTATAAGGAGGATATCTCCAAGGGTTGCAATCATGCTAGATACGAAAGGACACAAGATTAGGGTTACAGGTTTTAGCGAAGAGAAAATTCTAAAAGAGAAAGACTTTGTTATTCTAACCTCAGAAGGTAATACCTCTAATGAGAACCTACCAGATAAATATATAGCTGTTACATATCCTACACTTCATGAGGATGTAGATAGGAAGAGTGAGATACTTCTTGATGATGGTAACATTATCCTTACCGTAGAGGATATTAGAGATAGAGAAGTACTTTGTAAAGTAGAACAGGGTGGGGTACTCAAACCTAACAAAACTGTAAATATTCCAAATGTTCATTTAAGGTTTCCATCTTTGAGCGAGAAAGATCAAAAGGATATTAAGTATGCAGTAGAGAATGATTTTGATTATATATCCGCCTCCTTTATTAGAAATATACAAGATATTGCAGAGATAAGGGAAGCTATGGGTAAAACTGATTGTAAGCTAATTGCTAAGATTGAAGATGGCGAGGGGTTAGAGAATATAGATGAGATAATTAACTATGTAGATGGTGTAATGATAGCAAGAGGAGATATGGGAGTAGAGCTACCCTTAGAAGATGTCCCCATATATCAAAAACAAATCATTTTTAAATGTAGAAATATTGGTATCCCTGTTATTGTAGCTACTCAAATGCTAGAGAGTATGAGAGAGAGTAGAAGACCGACAAGAGCAGAGGTAAGTGATGTAGCTAATGCTATAATGGATGGAGCGGATGCAGTAATGCTCTCTGCTGAAACTTCTACAGGAAAGTATCCAATAGATGCAGTAAGAACAATGAACAACATTGCCATTAGAGTTGAGAATGTCCTGCGTCCTCAAAAGGTCATGGGAGATACAAAGGCATGTATTGAAACAGATGAGATATGTAGAAGCCTATTTGATATGACTCACTCTCTTTCACTTAAAGGCGTTATTGTAATATCCATTACTGGTAAAACAGTAAGGAGCCTATCTAGACACAGATTAAATATTCCTATATGGGAGATTAGTGATAGTATTAAACAGGTTAGACAGAGCTCTCTTCTTAGAGGTGTAAAGACTTTCTACCTAAAGAGATTTCCTAAGGATAGGGATCATACAGTTATACAATCTGTAGAAACCGTATATTCATACGGAGAGTTGGATTTAAAGGATAAAATTGCTATTATTAGTGGCAGTTCTATCAAAAACAGATCCAAGAATACAATACTAGAAATAGTAGAAGTAAAAGATATCATAGGATCTTAAGGTGACGTAGCCAAGTTGGTTAAGGCCGCGGTCTGCAAAACCGCTATCACGGGTTCGACTCCCGTCGTCACCTAATGTATTGAAAAGAAAGCTCTTAGGATATAAAATACGACAGATTATGCCGAGGTGGCGGAATAGGCAGACGCGCGGGACTTAAAATCCCGTTCTAGAAATAGAGTGGGGGTTCGATTCCCCCTCTCGGCATATTAATCAGCATCCTCAAACATATCAGGATTATCATTACCACATCTAGGACAAACTTTTAATTCTTTTGCTCCCTCATACAAATATCCACAGTTAAGACATTTCCACCTTAACCATCTACTATCTAAATCCTCTGGATTGCTATCTGGATTCTCTATATCATTAGATCGAATTGGTACATGTGATGTTATATCAGGCTTCTCATCTCCATCAGGAGTTACACTATTGTTAAATGAATCGTCCATCTTTTAATCTTTCTAAAATTAAATTAAATGTTTCTACCTCATTTAATCTTGAGGTATCTAACACAATATCGTAGTAAAGACGTGGTGAATCATATTTAATATCATACAATCTCATATACTTCTCTCTATCTATCCTGTATCTCCTATTTAAATTCTTCTTTATCCTCATCCCCCTTATCAACCCTTTTACTCCTGTAGCTCCTTCCTTCGCTAACTTTCTTTTTACTCTAATATTAATATCAGCTTCTAACCATATAGTTGCAGTACAGGGTATACCCTTTTTCTTTGCAAGTGCACCAAACACCTTACTCTCAATTAATATATTTCTTCTTTTTGCATACTCAATTAAAAGAGAATCAATCTCTAAATCTAAACTGTTTCCACCATCTGAAATATCTTGTAAGAACTCCTCGAACGACTCTATCTCCTCCTCTTTAGCTTTCTTTCTAAACAGATCTCCTGCATATATTCTCTCTATAGAGAAGTGTTTAGAGAGCATCTTAGAGATTGTAGAGCTACCAGATCCTCCAGGACCACCAACAACAAGTAAGATTTTTTCATCTTTTTGTTTCATATTACAATATATAGTATATTAGTAAGCATACAATGTCGAGTAAAAGAGTAAAAAAAAGACAATCCAGTACTGGACAACATTCACCAGACAAATTCATACTACTATTTTTAATAGTAATGGCTATATTTGGGGCTATAATGATTTATGATGCTAGTGTATATAAAGCTAATCAAGATTTTGGCAATCAATTTTACTTCTTAGGACAGCAGTTACTATGGTTACTTCTAGGCAGTATACCTGCCTTCTTCTTTTATATAATTGATTATAGAAAGCTTCTTAAGCTTGCATTACCAGGATTAATTGTAATAATTGCTCTACTTGCCCTAGTATTACTGTTTGGAACAGAATCTAATGGAGCAAAGAGATGGTTTCAGATTGGTCCAATACCACCAATACAGCCAGCAGAGTTTGCCAAATTAGCCATTGTTATGTATTTCTCTAGTTGGTTAGCTAAAAAAGATTATAGCTATACAAAGTTTGAAGATGCTCTTAAAAAAGGATTCTTAAGAAATCTAGCTGGTTTCCTCGCTATCCTAGGTACTGTTGCAATATTAATACTGCTTGAACCTGATTTAGGAACTACGATAATAATTGGGGTTACAACATTCGCTATGTTCTTTGTATCAGGAAAGGACAAAGCACACAATGTTGGGTCATTAGCAATAGTACTACTCTCTATACCAATAGTTATCATAGCTGCAATATTAGAACCGTACCGTTTAGATAGGATTAAAACATACCTAACCCTAATCTTTACAGGTGAAGTATCAGATCCAATGGGAAGTGGATATCAAATGCAACAAATACTCATAGGGATAGGATCTGGGGGATTTTGGGGTAAGGGATTTGGACAATCAAGACAACGATTTGGATACTTAGTTGAAAATACAGCACATACCGATTCAATATTTGCTGTAATACTAGAAGAGTTAGGACTTTGGGGTGGAGCATTAATAGTGTTCTCATGGATATTTTTCCTTTGGAGAGGCTTTAAGATTGCTCTCTCTGCAGCAGATAGAGAGGGTCAACTTCTTGCAACAGGTATAACCATATGGTTAACATGCCAAGCTTTCTTTAATATGGCAGCTAATGTTGGATTAATTCCTCTTACTGGAATACCACTACCATTCCTTACCTATGGTGGATCTAGTACAATAGTGACATTAATAGCGTTTGGATTACTTTTAAATGTAAGTCGATATACAAAGCATGCATAAAAAGATATTAATAACTGGTGGTGGATCTGGAGGTCATCTTTCAAGTGCTAATTCATTAATAGAAACTCTTCTAGATAGCTACAGAGTACCTGTACAAAACATTGTATATGTAGGAGGTGATTTAGGTATGGAGAATGAGAAACCTGGCAACTCTCTTGAGCAGAGAGTAATGATTGATAAACCTTTTAAAACATACTTCCTAAGAGCTGGTAAATTACAAAGATCATTTTCCTTTACAACCATTAAACTTCTTCTAAGATCTTTCTTAGGATTTATAGATGCATTCAAAATATTAAGAATCGAAAAACCAGATATCATAATTTCTACTGGAGGATTTGTATCTGTACCTGTGTGTACTGTATCTTGGCTTTCTAGAATACCAATCTTTTTACATGAACAAACAGCCTCTGTAGGTCTTTCTAATAGGATTGTTGGAGTACTTGCTAAAAAAATATATGTCTCTTTTAAAGATTCTTTAAAGTATTTTAAAGAGGGTAAAGCCATACATGTGGGTAACAATGTAAGGAAAGCAATCTTTAAAAAAGATATTACAGAGGAAAGTAATAAAGAGATTGTACAGTTAGTAAAAAACAAGAGTGAATTCCCTTTCATATATATCTCTGGAGGAAGCCTAGGCTCTCATGTTTTAAATATGAAAGTTCTTAAAGAACTCACAGAACTACTTGGGAAGTACACCGTACTCTTACAAACAGGAGATAATCAAGAGTTAAAAGAGTATGACTTAGCAATGGAGTATCACTCTAAATTAGATGACTCTCTTAAGGAAAGATTTCTACCTATTAAATATATAGATGAGAATAGTATTGGATATGTACTTAACAGTATGGATATCTTTGTTGGTAGATCAGGGGCAAACACAGTATATGAAATAGGGGTATTAAAAAAGAATGCCCTCTTTATCCCAATACCATGGGTTACAAATAATGAGCAATATCTTAATGCAAAGGTTTTAGAAAATATTGGTACTGCAAAGATATTAGAAGAGAAATATTTAGATAGTACAACCCTATGCAAAGAGATAGAGAGATTAGAAGAGCAGCTTAAGATAAGGGATATTAATGAAGAAAAATTAGAATTTCTCTTTCCAATTAATGCTAATTCTAAAATGATAGAGGATATTTTCTCTAATGAGATTAGAGTATGATAAGTCATTAAAAAAACTTAATACTTTTAAAGTAGATATTAAGAGTAAACTCTTACTTACAGTAGAGGATGATAGTGAGTTTAATTCTGAACTGTTAGATAAATATCTTAAAGATAATTTCTATATATTAGGAGAGGGTTCTAATACTCTCTTTACTAAAGATTTTAACGGTACAATACTTCTAATCAGAAATAAGGGGATAAGGATTATAGAACAGAATCCTGACTATACATTAGTAGAAGTGAGCGCTGGAGAGAATTGGAATGATTTCGTAAATTGGAGCATAGATAAAGAACTCATCGGTTTACAAAACCTCGCTGATATTCCTGGTAATGTTGGTGCATGTCCTATTCAAAATATAGGAGCATACGGTGTAGAGGTAAGAGACTTCATTACTAATGTACAGATATACGATATAGAGAAGGGAGAGTGTACAGCTCTTAGTAACAAAGAGTGTAATTTTGGATATAGAGATAGTATCTTTAAAAATCATTTAAAAGGAAAAGTAATAGTAAAAAGTGTAACTTTTAAACTAGAAAGGTATAAGGGGGTAATCGATGATAAATATTTACAGTACAGTGGGATACAAGATAAGTTGGAGGGAAAGAAACCAACCATAGGAAATCTTCATACTGCTATTAAACATATTAGAAAAGAGAAATTACCATGTATAAATACATACGGTTCATGTGGTAGTACATTTAAGAACTTAGTAGTAGAGATATCTAAGTATAAAGAGTTGGAGAAACAGTTTATTGGGTTACCAATGTATGAGACAAAAGATCCTAATATTGTAAAAATACCAACTGCATATATACTAGAGAAGCTAGGGTGGAAGAATAAAAGAGAGGGAAGTGTTGGTACATGGATATATCATCCATTAATTGTAACAAACTACAGTAATGCAACTGCAAAAGATATACACTCCTTTATCTTAAATATACAAAAAGACTTTAAATCTAATACAGGCTTGGAATTAGATACAGAAATTAATATTATCTAACAACTCATATGTCAAACTTAATAGTAAGAGGTGGTAATAAATTAAATGGTGAAGTTACACCAGCAGGGAATAAGAATTCTGCATTACCAATACTGTGTGCAACATTACTTACAGATGATCCTGTCACTATACATAACTTTCCCGATTTAACAGATATAAACAAGTTAATTGCACTGATGATAGAGCTAGGTTCTAAAGTAGATTGGGATAAGGAGAAACAGGTTGTTACAATCGATAACTCTAACTTCTGTGATTCATTTGGTGATGGAGGATTTCCATTAGGTATGAGAGGAGCACTTCTAATTCTTGCACCACTTTTACATAGACATAAGAAGTTGGAGATAGAGGAAGAGATAGGGGGATGTTCACTAGGTATAAGGGAGATAGATCCTCATCTAGAGGTACTTAGGCAGTTAGGTGCAGAGGTTTCTACTAATGGCTCTATAAAGATAAATTCTACAAAGGGGTTAACTGGTGGTTCTCTTTGGCAAGACTATATGTCAGTAACAACTACAGAGAACTTTGCAATGGCAGCTTGCCAGGCTAAGGGTAAGTCTACAATGATGAATGCTGCATCAGAGCCTCATGTACAAGATCTGTGTAACTTTTTAATAAAGATGGGAGCAAAGATAGAGGGTGTTGGTTCTTCTACCTTAGTTATAGAGGGTGTTGAGAAGCTTCACGGTTGTGAATTTACAGTGTCTTCTGATCATCATGAAATTACAACATTACTTGCCCTAGGTGCAATGACAGGTGGTAATGTAAGAGTTAGAAACTCCATGCCTGAGCACTTTCCATTGATAAATAGAACATTTCAGAAATTTGGAGTTACTGTTAAGTATGATGGTGACACTGCATATACAGTAAGTAACGGTCCATTAAAGGTAGTAGAACCGTATACTAAAAATCTTTTACAGAAAGTAGAAGCTGCTCCTTGGCCATACTTTCCTGCAGATTTACTACCATTAATGCTAGCATTAGCTGTAAGAGCAGAGGGTAATATTATGTTTTGGAACAAAATATATGAGGGAGGTCTCTTCTGGATTCCTGAGATGATTAAGTTTGGAGCTCATATTGTAATGTGTGATCCTCATAGAGTGATAGTGTTTGGAGGCAAGGAGCTTAAAGCCGCGAATGTTGATGCACCTAATATAATTAGAGCTACAGTAGCACTTCTAATGGTTGCATTAACAGTAGAGGGAGAGAGTGTAATTAAAGATGCAGATAGTATCAAAAGAGCGCATCCTCACTTTGTTGAGATTCTCCAGAAGTTAGGTGCAGATATAGAGTGGAGTGAATAGCTTTGTATAGTAGTGTATATAACAAAGCGAATATGATTTAATAGCTATTAATTAGGTATTTCTGCCTAACACAATCTTTTTATCTATCAGACACCCTACATATTTTTCATAAGAGGAGTAAATAGCCTTAACTATGTATTTCCCATATAAGAGATGACTTGTAGTATTTCTCTCTTGACCACATTAAAGCCAAATGATACATTAATGGCAGGAAGTGGTAAAAAGTGGTAAAAGATGATATACATATAAGTATGATAATAGGAGAGTACAGAAGCAAAATAGCAGAGAAGAAAAGAGTCTCACTTCCAAAGAAATTTAGAGATGAACTTGGAGAGGAAATAATATTAACAAGAGGATATGAAGATTCGTTAATAATTGTTAATAAAGATATGTGGAGCAGGGTAGCACAGGAAGTAATAGATGGCTCTTTTATAAATAAAAATATCCGTGATACAAGTAGATTCCTTGTTGGAGGAGCAACAGAGATTACCATAGATAAACAGGGTAGGTTTCTAATTCCTGATTCTCTTTTTGAACATGCAGGACTTACTAAAGATGTAGTATTCATTGGCTTAGTTAATTGGATAGAGATTTGGGATAGAGATAAATGGGAGGAAAGACTTAAATATCTAAAAGATAATGGAGATCAAATAGCTCAAGAAATTAGTAAGCTAAACGAGAAAAAGTAATGAAGAAAATACATATACCTGTACTTCTTAAAGAGACCATAGATTCCCTCTCTATTAAACCTAATGGGTTTTACATAGATTGCACATTAGGAGATGGAGGACACAGTATTGAGATCTTAAAAGAGCTCAACGATGAAGGTTTACTACTTAGTATTGATCAAGATCAACACGCTATAGATTTTGTAAAGGAGTACTACAAAGACTCTCTAAAGCAGAATTGGGTAATAGAGAGATCAAATTTTTCTAAAATAGCACAGCTAGCAGATAAATATAAAAGAGAACCAGATGGAATATTAATGGATTTAGGACTCTCATCAAGACAGCTAGAAGATTCTTTCAATAGAGGTTTTAGCTATCAACAAGAGAGTGAGCCATTAGATATGCGAATGGACGAGGAGCTAGGAGTAAAAGCTAAAGACTTACTTGTTGTACTACCTGAGAAGGAGCTAACAAAGCTTTTCTTTATGTACGGTGAGGAGAAGTATGCAAGAAGAATTGCTAAGGAGATTAAGAGAAATATTACGGATATAAATACAGTTGGAGATCTTACAGGACTTGTCTATAGAGTTGTGCCGGCAGCTCATCAAAGTTCTAAGAACCCATCACGCAGGGTCTTTCAGGCCCTGCGGATAGCGGTAAATGATGAACTTAATAGTTTGAAGATAGGATTAGACAAATCTTTTGAGATCTTAAACAGTAATGGAAGGCTATCATTAATAACTTTCCATTCATTAGAAGATCGCATTGTTAAAGATTTCTTTAACAATATAGTTGATCGCGGAAGAGGGGTTCTTCTTTACAATGATGTAATCGCCCCAACCGACATTGAAATAGAGAAGAATCCTAGATCCGCATCAGCAAAGTTAAGAACAGTAATTAAAAATTAAAATACTCTACTGCCCAGATGAATAGTTTAGAAAGAAAAACAAAAAACAGAGTTTCAAAAGTATTCATATTTACTCTTATACTCTTTGGCGTATCACAGCTAATCATTAACTCTTTACTTACACCTCTAGGTGTAAAGCTTCAATCATTAAATACTGAGAAGGAACACTTACTAGAAGAGAATAGAGAAATATCTGAGATGATTGCTAAAAACAGCTCTATTAAAGTAATAGAGAGTCTCTCTGAAAAGAAGTTAAATCTTTCACAGGAGAAGCAACAAACAGTTGTATATATAGAAGATACTACTCTTGTTGCTAATAAATCTAATGAGTAGTTTAAATCATTTACACTCCCCAAGAAAAAGTTCTAAGAAGGGTTCTCTTTTTTCAAACATCCAAAAGAATAACTACAACCTCGTAATATTTTTAATTACCTTAATGGGACTTGTAATTTTAGCCCAAGCCTTTAGATGGCAAGTATTGGAATCTGAAAGATTTGAACTAATGGCTAAGCAACAGTACCATGAAAGTAATAAGCAAACTGCAGAGAGAGGAAGTATACGAGCTAGTGATGGAACAATACTTGTAGTAGATCAACCCATATGGAATATATACGCTACATTAAGTTTAGATCCTAAAGAGAGGGAGCTTTTCTTTAGCAAGAAAGACTCCTTTGTTGCAACAGTATCCTCTATATTAGCTGTAGAGAATGATACCATTGCATCAAAGATAACTGATGATTTTGTATATGCAGTATTAGCTAAGGGGGTAGATAACGAGAAGAAGAATGCCTTAGCTGCTGAGAATATCTTTGGTAATGAAAATGTTGATAGGAGAGGATTTGGATTGTACTTTGAGAGAAGTTTAAAACGTATATATCCTAACGCGGAGCTTGCCTCTCATGTTCTTGGCTTTATGGGTAAAGACTCTCTAGGTAATGATATAGGGCAGTACGGTATAGAGGGTTTTTACTTTGGAGATATTACCGGTAAAGAGGGATACACATACGAAGAAAAAGATTCCAAAGGTAATACAATATTAACAGCTGAGTACGAACCACTACAGCCTAGATCTGGCAAAGACTTTACCCTTACAATACGTCCCTCTATTCAAAACAAAGTAGAGAAATATCTTAAGGATGGTGTAGAGAGAACAGGAGCAAAGAGCGGTACTGTGATAATTATGGATCCAAGAAGTGGAGAGATTCTCTCTATGGCAAACTACCCTACCTTTAACCCTAATGAGTATTGGAGAGTATCAGATCCATGGATATTTAAAAATCTAGCAGTTTCTGATGTATATGAGTATGGCTCTGTGCATAAACCAATAACTGTAGCATTAGCACTAGAGTCTAATTCTGTTCCCAAAGATTATACATGCAATGATGCTACTGGATATCTAGATCTTTACGAAGCTACTGGATATGCAGACTTAAAGGGAAGAAAGATTAGTACATGGGATAGAAGACCAGATGGTGTACAAAATCTTGCAGATATATTAAAGAACTCCAATAACCCATGTATAGCGCGAACGGCTTTAGAAATAGATTCTGCATACTACTACTCTAAACTTAAAGAGTTTGGGTTTGGAGAATTTATTGGCATTGGATTACAGGAAGAAACCACTAGCTATCTTAAACCTTTCAACCTCTGGACTAAGCTAGACATCATTACTGCATCATATGGGCAGGGTATATCTGCTACCCCTTTGCAAATTACATCCGCAATTAGTACTTTTGCAAACCATGGTACAAGAATGAGACCGTATATAATTTCAGAAATATCTGATGAGAAAGAGAGTATTAAATTCTCACCACAAGTTCTCTCACAACCTATCTCAAAAGAGGTAGCAGACAGTGTTGCAGAGATGATGTCTCATGTAATAGAGGATGGAGGTATAAATCAAAAAGAGATTGAATTATTAAAGAACTATTACATAGCAGGTAAAACAGGTACTGCACAAATAGCTAAAAAAGATGGCCCTGGGTATGAAGAGAAGAAAACTATTACAACTTTCGTAGGATTTGCTCCTGCTGATGATGCTAAGATGATTATGTTAGTAAGACTAGAGGAACCAAAGAATAGTCCATATGCATCTCCAACAGTAGTACCTCTTTGGACAGAGATATTTCTAGGTATTGTAAATGACCTGGAAATCAGTAAGCGAAATTGAGATAATTAGAAATAAATTAATAAAAAATCTAAATGATTACTATCCTCAAAGAGAGTCTCGACTACTTATTCATCTCAACAGTAGCCTCTATAGTACTAGCTCCAATAATGATTGGAATCCTATATAGATTTAATCAGGTAAGCGGATTAAAGAAAACGAAACTAGGTTCTACCAAGGGTACTAATTCAATGTTTTTGAGAATAATGAATAGTACTAAAACAAATGGAACACCTAATATGGGAGGCATCTTAATATGGTTAGTAGTACCTATAATTACATATATCTTCGTACCTCTAACACCATCTCTTAAAGTTTTACTAATAGGTTTTCTCCTTTTTGGTTTATGGGGATTTATAGATGTTGCTATTTTTACAAATGGTATGAAAAACAATGCGCGTATGAAGGCCTTACAAGAGACTTTTGAATGGAGGTTAGTAAAACTTTTAATCGCAATACTACTTAATCTAGGTATAATGTTTCTTCTGTATAACACAGGGGAGTTCAATGTTCTATCTATTACAAAGGTATTAACACTCTCTGTTACTCCTGCACTGTTAGTAATTGCTGCTGTAGTAGGTCAGTTTGCAATATACTCTGGAGAGTTAACAGATGGTTTAGATGGTTTAATGATAGGGATATTTACGATAATAACATCTGCATTTACAATACTTTTACTTGTACAGGGAAAGTATGAGTTCCTTCCTTTCTTAGCAATTATGCTTGGAGTACAGGTAGTAGATCTTTACTTTAATATTCCACCTGCAAGATTTTGGAATGGGGGACCAGGTGCTATGCCAATAGCATTCTCACTCTTCTTTATCGGACTTGTTACAAATAACCTACCTGCATACTTCTTAATGACCTCTATTACTTGGGTAATAATGGGTTCTAGTGCAATACAGATACTGAGTATGAAATTCTTTAAAAGAAGAGTATTTAAGATAGCTCCACTACATCATCACTTTCAAGCTGTAGGATGGCCCCAGTATAAAGTAACAATGAGGTTTTGGTTATTCACACTCTTTGCATGTATCTTAGGAATATATGTAGGAATACTGTAGTAATATATTACTACTCCTTCTCACATACACTCTCTCCAAGCTTACAAACACAAAGTAAAGATCCATCAGAGGAGTTATATACATCCCCATCATTTCTAAGGAATCCCTCATATGAACAGTTCTTAGCCGGTATTAAAGATCCATACTGATCTTGATAGAGAAGCTTTACATCATCTTCAAACTTAACAGGCATATTTCCAATGGTAAACATATTTTCACTAATACAGGGAATCTTGTATGAAGTATCAACTAAGTTAGTACCAATGGTTAATATTATCCTATCCTTTTCTAATTTATAGAAACCTACATGTGGAGCTACCTCATTATCTATATCACAGAATGTATTTTTCTCAAGCACTACACGTAGAGTAGTACCTACCTGAGAAATATTCATAAACTCAACATCTTGAGTTACTGAGTTTCTACCATCAGAAAGATTCAGATATTTATATGTAAAGCTTAAATTATCTGTTACAAACTCTTCAGATTTAATAGTGAACTCCTCCATATCCTCATCACAAACAACTCTACCACGACTATCACATAAACAGTTTTGATTACCTTCAATAACTACATCCCCATATGCACACTTAACAATTCCTAAGGATTCTCGAATAGAGACAAAAAAAACACCCAGAGAGGAGATAAACAGACACACAGTAATAATTACTAACCAATTAACATACCATTTCTTTTTCATAACAAAACATATTGTATCACAATACTAATAAAAATTTTAAAGCCCCTACATTATACTACAATTTGTATGTTAGAATACCTACATGCATGATTCACATATACATATGGCCCTCAGTCCACTCTTAGAAAACTATCAGAGTGATATAGAGGAGTTTGTACAAAAGAATGGTAAAAGAATACTGGTACAAAGTACAGAGATGGGTGACTTTGCAGAGAGCATAGATATTGTAGAGAAGATAAATAGGGTATTTCCTCATACCGCAGATTTAGCACTTGGTATTCATCCCACTATTTTCGAAGAGGCAATGCTAAGAGTTTCTCTCTCAGGTTTAGATATCTTTAAGTATGCTAAAAAACAGCTTACTTACTTTGAAGATATGTTAGAGAAAAATATTAAAGATGTTAAAGCAATAGGGGAGACAGGATTAGATTACTTTAGTATGAATACATATGAACAGTTTAGTAAGAAACAGAAGGAGGATTTAGTTGAAGTACAGAAACTCTCATTTAGATTACACTGTAAATTAGCAAAGAAATACTCTCTACCACTTAGTATTCACTCTAGAGATATATCTGGTAGTAATAGATGTACAAAGGATGTACTTGAGATACTTGCACAGGAAGGAAAAGGTCTTCTGACAGGAAGTTTCCATAGCTATACAGGAGAGATAGATATGGTAGAGGAGATCCTTAATATGGGTTTCTATATTGGTTTTAATGCAATAATTACATATCCTGCAGGTGAGAATGTAAGAGAGATACTTAAGGTAACACCAGTAGAGAGAATTCTTTTTGAAACTGATGGGCCATTTCTTCCAACACAGAGTGTAAGAAAGAATAAAAAGGAGCTTAAAAGGTACGGTAGGCCTGTATTAATAAAAGAGATTATAGAACATGCTGCTAAGATTAAAAATATCTCTCCTAAGAGCTTAGAAGAGATTACTGACAACAACTACATTACTCTTTTTGGGAGTTAGGATATACCATTACTACAAACTCTCCATGAGGAGTTATATTAAAACCTCTTTCATTTAATATCCGTATTAACTCATCTGCACTACCTGAAAGTACTTCCTCTCTTTTCTTTGTTAAATCCTTTGCTAATACAACAGTACTTTCAAAAGAACAGGATTGGATACTATTTAATAAGCCTAAAACTCTTTTTGGTGATTCATACAGTATTACTGTAGAGCCTAATTTAAGATACATATTTAATATTTCAACCCTCTTTTTATCTGATTTAGGTAAAAACCCTAAGAAAGAAAACCTATCTGTAGGTAAACCACTAATAGAGAGAGCTGCAATAATGGCACTTGGACCTGGGATACTCTCTACTACATACCCATCCTGTTTTAATTCCCTTACTAACTTAAAGCCTGGATCACTAATTAGTGGAGTACCACAATCAGAGATTAATGCTAAATTAAGCCCCATATCTAGTTTCTCTCTAATCTTCCCTATCATTCTCTCATGATTCTGATCCCTGTAAGAGATTAGCTGAGTAGGTATATCATATCTTTTTAAAAGCTTAATACTCTCTCTAGTATCTTCTGCTAAAACAAAAGGTACACTCTTTAGAACCTCTATAGCCCTTACAGTAATATCTCCAAGATTACCAATAGGGGTTGCTACTACATACAGTCTACCTTTCTCCATATTTATATACTCCTTACTTTAGATATATCAATCACATACTTTAATATCTCTTCCTCTGATAGAGTAGAGATCTTCTGTGAGCTTAAAGCATCTTTAACATTGTAATCACCAATATTCACTCTTCTAAGAGTAGTAGCTGTAGCGTATGAACCTAACTTCTTACCTAGGTCATCTATAAGGGTACGAACATATGTACCAGTAGAGCATAGTACATTACAAGATATATATGGATACTCATATTTAACTACATCATACTTGCTCACAGTAATATCTTTAGCTTGAAGTTCAACAGTTCTACCCTCTCTTGCAATTTCATACGCTTTCCTACCATCAACCTTTTTTGCAGAGTACATTGGTGGTGTTTGAGATATCTCTCCTAAAAGCTCTTTCTTAATCACCCCCTCTATATCCTCCAATGATGGCTTAATACTTTCATTTCTCTCTACAACCTTACCTGTAATATCTTGAGTATCAGTACAGAAGCCTAACTGAGCATCTACTAAATATCCTTTTTCAAAAGTATGAAAAGTATTCATAAGCTTGGTTGCCCTACCTAGGAGTACTATTAAC
>Ga0265293_10008291_pt1 | contig 15480 bp, 15 predicted proteins | sample Munlanlewell138R_FD_192505 | JGI IMG/M metagenome (GOLD analysis project Ga0265293, IMG submission 192505) | Leachate microbial communities from a municipal landfill in Southern Ontario, Canada - Leachate well 138R | ecosystem: Engineered > Solid waste > Landfill > Unclassified | place: Canada...
AAAGGGGTGGCGGTCAGTGCACGGCACGAAGGCCCATTGCGTAAATTTGCCCTGATCGAAGGTGGGGCGGCAAACATTACGGCGGCGACAGCCCCCTTGATTGCCATCCCCACGACAGCAGGTACAGGCAGCGAGGTCGGGCGTGGCTCGGTATTGATTCTGGACGACGGCCGCAAGGTCGGGCTGATCTCACCTCATGTGGTGCCCAAGAGCGCCATTTGCGACCCCGACCTGACAATGGGTTTACCGCCGCTGATGACGGCGGCCACCGGCATGGATGCCATTGCCCATTGCATTGAGACCTTTCTTTCCCCCCTGTTCAACCCGCCGGCCGATGGTATTGCACTGGATGGCCTGAGGCGCGCCTGGTCCAACATAGAATTGGCCGTCAGCCAGCCCGGCAATAAAGACGCCCGCCTGAATATGATGAGCGCCTCCATGCAGGGCGCGTTGGCCTTTCAGAAAGGCCTGGGCTGTGTGCACAGCCTGAGCCACTCGCTGGGTGGCATCAATCCGCGTCTGCATCATGGCACCTTGAATGCCATCTTCCTGCCGGCGGTCGTTAAATTCAACAGTAGTGCCGCTACCGTCGTCGAGGAAGCGAAGCTGGAGCGCCTGGCACAGGCCATGGGCATCGCCGGCGGCGATCAGGTGGTGCCGGAACTCGCATCCATGCGCGAGCGGCTGGGGTTGCCTTCCGGCCTCGCCGAGCTGGGCGTTGGCGAAGAACTATTTGGGCGCATTATCGCGGGTGCCCTGGCAGACCACAGTCATAAAACCAATCCCAAGGACGCCAGCGAGCAAGACTACCGCGACATGCTGGAAGCCTCGATGTGAAGGGGGCTGGCGCTGGGTGTCAGGCCCGTGTGAAGGCCTGATCATTCGGTGTCTGATTTCCGTCCGGCGCGTGGGTGTGCCTTGTCGTAAACCTGGGCCAGGTGCTGGAAATCCAGGCGCGTATAGATTTGCGTGGTCGAGATGTTGGCGTGCCCCAGTAATTCCTGGACGGCGCGTAAATCCTGGGCCGATTGCAGCAGATGGCTGGCGAAGCTGTGCCGCAGGCTGTGGGGGTGTACGTGCACGGGCAGGCCGGCTTTCAGGGCCAGTTCGGCCAGTTGCTTCTGTACCACGCGAGGCGAGATGCGGGCGCCCCGCGTACCCAGGAACAGAGCCGCTGCATCGCTTTCGTTCCGGGGCGGATTGCGTTCCAGTCCGGGGCGATGCTGCAGCCAGTGTCGGAGCGCTTCAATGGCCTTGCGGCCCAGCGGCACACTGCGTGTCTTACCGCCTTTGCCGCGCACGATGGCATCCCCGCTGTCCAGGTCGACCCAGCTTTGCGACTCATGATAGTGGCTGCGGGTATGGCGGTGATCCAGGCTGACCAATTCAGCCAGGCGCAGACCGCTGGAATACAACACTTCGAACATGGCCTGGTCGCGCCATTCGACTGCGGTCAGCGGGGCGGGCAGGCCGTTGCGGTCCAGCAAGGACTGGGTTTGGTCGACTGACAGCGCCTTGGGCAGGCCTCGTGCCGCCTTGGGGGCGCGTACACCGTGCGCCGGGTTGGCGCTCAGGCCAATACGGGGTGCCCACCAGTCGTAAAAGCCCCGCCATGCTGACAGCATGCGCGCCAGGCTGCGGGCTTGGTGTCCGGCGGCATGCAGTCGCGCCACGGCCTGGCGGATATGCCCCTCGGCCACCTGGTCGAGCGGCAGGGCGCCGAGCTGCTTGCACAGCAGTTGCAGGTCGCGCCGGTAACCGGCCAGCGTGTGAACGGAATATCGCCGCTGAGAGCCCAGCATCTCCAGCCATTCGGCCATCGGCGGGGGCAAGGCGTTCATCAGGCCAGTTCAGCGGCGGATTGATCGGGAAGGCGCTGCAGCCCGGCTGAGGCGAGCCTGCCGATGGTTTCGAGATGGTCGGTGCCCATGTCGCTGGTGAATCGCCCAGCGTCTTCAGAGCCGAGCACCAACATGCCGAAGGCGTTGCGGCCGCCGTCGGGTCGCAGGGCGATGCAGGCCAGCGATTGCATGTCGGGGGCCAGCCATTCGGCTGCGGGGCTGGCTTCGGCAGGCCCGCAATAAGGGGTGGCCAGGGCGCTGGCGTAATGCTTGATGGCGTCGCCGGCTTCCTGCACATAAGGGGCCTCGCCTTCCTTATCCCACAGCCTCAGGACCACTGCCGACAATTCGAAGATGCCTTGCAGGCGGTCGACGATCAGTGCCGGGATGGCCTGCGCGTCCGCTTCGGCCAGCATGTCGCAGCACCACTGCATGAGCTGCTTGCTGATGCGTTCGTTGCCGCTGGCATTGTGCAGCAGGCCGGCCAGCTTCCATTCCAATTCCTTGCAGCGGTTGCGCAAGGTGAGAATCTGGCGCTCACCCAATGAAATGGCCCTGGCCTCGTGAGGGTGCGGCACTTGCAACGCGGCGAAGATCTGAGCGTGATCCTGAAAGAAGCCCGGGTTCGATTCCAGAAAGAGGGCAACGTCCTCGGGGGCCAGAGTCTGATGAGTCATGAAGTGTGATCCTCGGGATGAAGGTCAGGGTTGCGGGTGCGCGCTTTGTTGGCGCACCAGTTCGTCAATGTCGATGCTGCCGTTGAATACGGTGGTAGCTGGCCCGCTCATGGACAGGTTACCGCCCTGCCATGTGATGTCCAGCGTGCCGCCGCGGGTATGCACGGCCACGGGTGAATCCAGCAGCCCGCGACGCATGCCGGCGATGGCTGCAGCGCAAGCGCCGGTGCCGCAGGCCAGGGTTTCGCCGACCCCCCGTTCGTAGACACGCAAACGCAGGGTGTGACGGTCGACAATTTCCATGAAGCCGGCGTTTACCCGATGGGCAAAGCGTTCGTGGGATTCGATATGGCGGCCGATGTCCGCCACAGGGGCTGCGTCAACGCTGCTGACCACCTGAACGGCGTGAGGGTTGGAAACGGCGACCAGGGAAAGATGGGCGGCAGCGCCACCGGGCAGGGGCAGATGCCACAAGGTATCGTCACCGCAGGCGGTGGATTCCAGCCCTTGGGTGTTGAAAGCGACGGCTTCTGGCCCAAAGCGAACCTGGCCCATGTCGACAGCTACATCGCCCGATTCAGACTCGTGCAGGGTGATCAGCCCGGTGGCGATTTCTGCAAGCAGGGGGTTGCGCCGCGACAAGCCTTGTTCATGGACGAAACGCACAAAACAACGGGCGCCATTGCCGCAGTGTTCGACTTCGCCGCCGTCGGCGTTGAAGATGCGGTAGCGGAAATCGGCTTCCGGGTGAGAGGGTGCTTCGACAAGCAGGACCTGGTCGGCCCCGATGCCGAAGTGGCGGTCGGCCAGTGCGCGGGCGCGCTCGGGCGTCAGGTCGATGGCCTGGCTCATGCCGTCAAGGACGACAAAGTCGTTGCCGCTGCCATGCATTTTCGTGAAGGTCCACATCATGGCTCGCATTATACGGAGCAGCTGTTGTATACGGCCATGCTCAGGGTGCCCGTATCAAACCCGCCCTAATAGTAGCGGGCTTCGCCTTCAGGGCGGGTCTTGTAGCGCCGGTGCACCCAGTAGTACTGGGCCGGGTCGGGGCGTGTCCAGTCTTCAATCAGGCGATTGATGCGGGCGGTGGCGTCTTCAAGGCTGTCTTCCCCAGGGAAATCCGCCATGGGGGGCATCACGGTCACATGATACCGGCCGGTATCCGCGTCCAGGCGGCTCATGATGGGCACGACCGCAGCGTCAAAGTTGCGCGCAATCTGGGCGGTGGTGAGCAGGGTGGCGGCCGGCACGCCGAAGAAGGGCACGAAGGCGGCGCCGGCCAGGCCCCAGTCCATGTCAGGCAGGTAGTAGATCGGTACGCCCTTGCGCAGTTGACGGATCAGGCCGCGCACGCCGTCGTGGCGGCTTACAAGGTGCACGGTGTTGAAGCGGCTGCGGCCTTCACGCACCAGCTGATCCACAGCCGGGTCGCTCTGACGCGTGTACATGGTGGCGGATTCCTGCAGGAAGAGGGTAAGCCGCGTAGCGGCTGCGTCCAGGCCGATGAAATGGGGCGCCAGCAGAATAATGCGGCGTTTTTCCCGCAACAGGACATCAAGATGTTCAAGGCCGGTGATGGGAACGGTTTCCAGTATGGCGGCGGGCGGGCCAAACCAGCACAGGCCTCGGTCAATCACGGATTGGGTCAGCAAACGAAAATGCTGTTGCAGCCAGCGTTCGCGGTCTTGCCTGGATTGCTGGGGGAATGCCAGTGCCAGATTGGTGCGCACAATGTGGGCACGTGAACGCATCAGGCGTGGCGCAAGCCACCCCAGCGTGCGGGCCCAGCGGCGGCGAGTGTGGAAAGGGCGGCGTCCGAAATAGGCGAACAGCCCGCGTAGCAGGGAAAGCTTTTTCGGGGTCATGCGGAAAAGGAGTCCGAGCGGGGTGGAGCATCCGCCGGTATTTTGTAGCGGTTGTAGCTCCAAAGATATTGTTCGGGAAAGCGGCGGATCAGCGTTTCCATGGATTGGTTGATCAGATTTGCCAGCGCCTGGGGATCTTCAGGCAGAGGCTCGGGCAGCCGCAGAAAATGCATGCGCCAGCCCTTGCCGTACGGCAGCCGTTCCCCTGCCGTCAGGATCACGGCCACACCGGTCTGGCGTGCCAGCTTGCCGGCCAAGGTCATGGTGAGGGCGGGCCAGCCGAAAAAGGGGGCCCACACACCGTCGCCGCTGCTTGGCACTTGGTCGGGCAGCATGCCGACAGCTTCCCCGCGCTTGAGCGCTCTGACGAATTGGCGCACCCCCTGCATATTGGCAGGAACGGCATTCAAACCCGATATGTTGCGTGATTGTTCCATGGCGGGTTCAAGGGCGGCATGCCGGGGCGGACGGTACATGACTGTGAGCGGACCGTACTTCACCAGATAACGTGCCGTGATCTCGAAACAGCCCAGGTGCGGCGTCAGGTAAAGAATGCCGCGTTTCTCGGCGAGCGCTGCTTCTACGACGTGATCATCGTTGCTGTGGACACGCCGTATACATTTTTCAGCTTGCAGCCAGACCTTGGGCGTTTCCAGGATCATGGCGCCGGCTTCGCCCGCGGCGCGGCGCGCGAAGCCGGCGCTGGAGTATCCGGCCCGCCTGGCATTTGCCCGGAGGCGCTGGCGGTAGCGGCCCGGCAGCGCATAGACGCAGAGGCCCAGAAAGCGCCCCAACCCATGAAGTACCGGAAGCGGCAAAACGGCCAGCATCCGGATCAGCACTAATACCATGTGCTTGAAGACCCTGTTGCAAATCGTGGTGAGTGGGAGTAGAACCCTATTTTCGCTTAAAATCAGACTCATCGCTGAGTTAACCGACAACTTGCGGAGCGATGGCTCCCTTCCAAGGGCGCAAAACAAACCGCTAAAGCGTCGCGCCCAGAGTACACTGCCCACGCGGGCTCAGAGGTGCAACGCAATCCAGAAACCTCTGCCCGGCTTCACCCGGTGCGAATTACAGGAAGAACCTCTGTGGCAAAAAACAGTGATTTTCTCTTTACTTCAGAATCCGTTTCCGAAGGCCATCCCGACAAGGTCGCCGATCAAGTCTCAGACGCCATCCTTGACGCCATCTTTACCGAAGACCCAAACGCCCGTGTTGCAGCCGAAACTCTCTGCAATACCGGCCTGGTGATGCTGGCGGGCGAAATCACCACCACGGCCAACGTCGATTACATTCAGGTCGCCCGCGACACCATCAAGCGCATTGGCTACGACAACACCGAATTCGGCATCGACTACAAGGGCTGCGCCGTACTGGTGGCTTACGACAAGCAGTCGCCCGACATCGCCCGTGGCGTTGATCGCAGCCCCGAAGAGCGGCTGAATCAGGGTGCCGGCGACCAGGGGCTGATGTTCGGCTATGCCTGCGACGAAACCCCCGACCTCATGCCCGCGCCCATCTGGTACGCCCACCGTCTGGTGCAGCGCCAGAGCGAACTCCGCAAAGATGGCCGCCTGCCCTGGCTGCGCCCGGATGCCAAGTCCCAGGTCACCTTCCGCTATGTCGATGGCAAGCCTGTTGAAGTCGACACAGTCGTGCTGTCCACGCAGCATGCCTCGGATATCTCACAACCAGACATCCACGAAGCCGTCATTGAGCACATCATCAAGCCGACGATCCCCGAAGGCCTGCTCACCGACAAGACGCGTTTTCTTGTCAACCCCACAGGGGTGTTCGTGATCGGCGGCCCGCAAGGTGACTGCGGCCTGACTGGCCGCAAGATCATTGTCGACACCTATGGTGGGGCCTGCCCGCATGGCGGTGGGGCATTTTCTGGCAAGGATCCTTCCAAGGTCGACCGTTCGGCGGCTTATGCCGCCCGTTACGTGGCCAAGAATATCGTGGCCGCCGGGCTGGCGCGCCAGTGTCAGGTGCAGCTCAGTTATGCGATAGGCGTGGCCGAGCCCATCAACATTACCGTGTACACCGAAGGCACAGGCGTCATACCCGACGATCAGATTGCCCGTCTGGTGCGCGAAAACTTCGACCTCCGTCCGCGTGGCATCATCGAAATGCTTGATCTGCTGCGTCCTATTTACACCAAGACCGCTGCCTACGGCCATTTCGGGCGGGCTGAACCTGAATTCAGCTGGGAAGCCACCGATAAGGTTCAGGTACTCAAGAAAGCCGCATGACGACCTCGGATACGGGCCAGGGGCCTGGCCGTTATTCGGCGCTTGGCTCGCCCTGTGTTCGCGTTTGCGTTCTTGTCGACGATGTCTGCAAGGGCTGCGGGCGCACGCTGGGCGAGGTGTCCAACTGGTCGCGTCTTGGCGAAGACCAAAAGCGGGCGGTCTGGGAACGCATCATCGACGAGGGCTACCCGCGCTACGAGCCCTGAAAATACGTTAAAATAATAGATTCCTGAGGGGCGCTGCAACGGTGGTCACACCGCTAGGCTCAGGGATCTTCCACAGTTTTCAACGGCGCTCATCTTCACCCGTCCGGGCCAGATGAGCGACTTGCTGCAGTCAGCGTTACCTCTCTGCGCCGGCACGGGTTTATCGGGATACCAACCATGAACTCTGTTGCTGACACCGCCTTTTCCGATTACAAGATTGCCGATATTGCACTGGCCGATTGGGGTCGGCGCGAGATCGCCATTGCCGAAACCGAAATGCCCGGCCTCATGGCCGTGCGCGAAGAATACGCCGCCAGCCAGCCGCTGAAGGGTGCGCGCATTGCGGGCAGCCTGCACATGACCATCCAGACCGCCGTGCTGATCGAGACCTTGAAGGCGCTCGGTGCGGATGTCCGTTGGGCGTCGTGCAATATCTTTTCCACTCAGGACCACGCCGCTGCCGCCATTGCGGCCGGTGGCACACCCGTGTTCGCCATCAAGGGTGAAACGCTGGAAGACTACTGGCAATACACGCACGAAATTTTTGATTGGCCGGCCGACCAGCATGCCAACATGATTCTGGATGATGGCGGCGATGCCACCCTGCTGCTGCATCTGGGCGCACGCGCTGAAAAGGACCTTTCTGTTCTGGACAAGCCCGGCAGCGAAGAAGAGCGTGTGCTGTTCGCGTCCATCCGCGCGCGCCTGGCCGTATCACCCGATTGGTATTCCACCCGCCTGGCGCAGATCCGCGGTGTGACCGAAGAAACCACCACCGGCGTGCATCGTCTCTACCAGATGTCGCGCAATGGTGAGCTCGGCTTCCCTGCCATCAACGTGAACGATTCGGTCACCAAATCGAAGTTCGACAATCTTTATGGCTGCAGGGAATCCCTGGTCGATGGCATTAAGCGCGCCACCGACGTCATGGTCGCCGGCAAGATTGCCGTGGTGTGCGGCTTCGGCGACGTGGGCAAGGGCTGCGCGCAGGCGCTGGCCGCACTGCGTGCCCAGGTGTGGGTAACCGAGATCGACCCCATCTGCGCGCTGCAGGCGTCCATGGAAGGCTACCGGGTCGTCACCATGGAAGAAGCCGCCGACAAGGCCGATATCTTTGTCACCGCCACGGGCAACTACCATGTGATCACCCGCGAGCACATGGATCGCATGAAGGATCAGGCCATTGTGTGCAACATCGGCCACTTCGATAACGAAATCGATGTTGCCGGCATTGAGGGTCTGCAATGGGAAGAGATCAAGCCCCAGGTCGACCATGTCGTCTTCCCCGATGGCAAGCGCATCATCCTGCTGGCCAAGGGCCGCTTGGTGAATCTGGGCTGCGCCACAGGCCATCCTTCCTTTGTAATGTCCGCATCCTTCACGAATCAGACCATTGCGCAGATCGAACTCTTCACCCAGGGCGACAAGTATGCGAGCGGCAAGGTGTATGTGCTGCCCAAGCCACTGGATGAAAAAGTGGCTCGCCTGCATCTGAAGAAGCTGGGGGTCAATCTGACCGAATTGCGTCAGGACCAGGCCGACTACATCGATGTGCCTGTCGAGGGTCCTTACAAGCCCGACCACTACCGCTATTGAGGACGCCATGGAACTCATACTGGTCTGGATACTGAATGCCATAGCGCTGCTGATCGTGGCCTATGTGCTGCCCGGCATCAGTGTGGCGTCCTTCGGCGCCGCGCTGATTGCCGCGCTCGTCCTGGGGCTGCTCAATACGCTGGTCAAACCCTTTCTGATACTGCTGACGCTGCCTATCACGGTGGTGACGCTGGGTCTCTTCCTGCTGGTGCTCAATGCGCTGGTGTTCTGGTTTGCCGGTTCCATCCTGAAGGGCTTTCAGGTGGCGGGCTTCTGGTGGGCGCTGGCCGGCGCCCTCATCTATAGCCTGGTTTCCGGTCTGCTTTCGAGGTTGTTGGTGCAATGACGGGTAATACGGCGATCAGCCTTGAGTTCTTTCCTCCGCGCGAAGAAGCTGCGCGCCACAAGCTGGCGGATACAGCACGCCGGCTGGTGGCACACAAGCCGGCTTACGTCAGCGTGACCTATGGTGCAGGGGGGTCAACGCGCAGCGGCACGGCCGATACCGTGCGCCTGATGCAGTCGTTAGGCTGCGATACGGCTCCGCACCTGTCATGCATAGGCTCAAGCAGGGCTGAACTGGTAGAAATCCTGGATGGCTACCGCGAACAGGGCATACGGCGCATCGTGGCCCTGCGCGGCGACCTGCCCTCCGGCATGGGGCGCCACCCGGGCGAGGTGCATTATGCCGACGAGCTGGTGGCGCTGATCCGCGAGCACAGCGGCGACCGCTTCCACATTGAAGTGGCCGCTTACCCGGAAGTGCACCCCCAGGCGGGCAGCGCTACGACGGATCTTGATCATTTCATCGGCAAGGTGAAGGCGGGGGCCGATGCCGCCATCACGCAGTACTTTTTCAATGCCGATGCGTATTTCGATTTTGTCGACCGGGTGCAGGCCCGGGGGGTAGATATCCCCATCGTGCCTGGCATCATGCCCATTACCAACTACACCCAACTGGCGCGGTTTTCCAGTATGTGTGGTGCCGAGATCCCACGCTGGCTGGAAGCCAGGCTGGTGGATTTCGGTGACGATAAAGCTTCTCTGCGAGCTTTCGGGGCGGATTTTGTCACGGCAATGTCGCAGCGCCTGCTTGATCAGGGGGCACCCGGCCTGCATTTTTATACGCTGAACAATGCGGATGCGACGTTGGCTGTATGGGAAGGGCTGAACCTGACCTGACCTTATGCGGCGTGGCCGGGGCCGGGTGTTTTAAGGATGCAATACCGGCGCCGGCACCGCCCAGCCTTTGTCCGTCAGGATGCCATCCAGCCTGACATCATGGGGCCCGGGGACATGGTCACTGCCGCTCAAGTCGCCGGTCGCCCAGGCGACCCCAATACTGGTGAATGGGTGACCCGACTCCTTCAGTGCCGCCAGCGTGCGGTCGTAGTAGCCGCCGCCATAGCCGACACGGTCACCATTCCGGGTGTAGCCCAGCGTTGGTACGAGTATGATGTCGGGAGCAGGGGCAGGGCCGCTCACCGGTTCCTGAATACCGTAGGCGCCGTCACGCATGGGCCCATCCGGGTCCCAGGTATGAAAAGCCAGGGGCGCCGCGTTGGCAACCACAACGGGCAGCGAAACCTGATAGCCGTCTTCTTCCACCCATTGGCGCAGCAGTGGCAGCAGCTGCGGTTCTTCGGGCATCGGCCAGAATGCGGCAATATTCTGCGGCACTGGTTTGCCTTCTTCGCGCAGGCGGGTAATGTTGGTGGCCAGCCAGGTATAGAGCCGGCCGCGTATCAGCAGGGCACCACGGTTGCTGTCGAGCGGGTTCTGTGCGGCCCTTAACGTCTTCAGTCGCGTACGCAGTGGGACTGCGTTATTCTCTTTGTTCTCGTTCATGGCGGTGTCAGGTAGGAAGAATGCACGATGATAGCCAATAGGCCGATGTATCGGCAAACTGCAGCCTCGGGCGGCAGGCAAGCCGTAAAGAGCTGGCGTGGGCTGGCTTTATTCCTTTGTGTCCTGGGTTTGGCAGGCTGTTCTGCACCAGATTCCGTAGCCAGCGGGCAGGCGCGGGCAGACGACGCAATCAGCAATGTCGACTTGCGCCAGACTCTGGTGGCGGAACGCCGGGCGCCCGAACCGGTGCGCGTTATTGTGCCGCCCGAAGCGCGGGCGGCTGTAGAGCAGGCGCGTGAGGCCATGCAGGCCAAGCAGTGGGACCGCTTGCGCAGTCTCATTCCGCAGGCTGATCGCGACCCGGTCCTGGGTTCCTATGCGCGTTACTGGTCCTTGCGCCGTCAGTTGCTGGACCCAGCCCAGCCCGTGCCTGAGCGCGAAATCCAGGAATTCTTCGAACATAACCAGGATGCCTATCTGGCAGATCGTCTGAGGGGGGAATGGCTGGTGGCTGCCGGGCGGGCTGGTGACTACCAGCAAGTGCTGACGCTGGCCCCCATCCGGGCAGAAAACGCCTCGATCCGATGCAGTGTACTGATGGCGGAACACATGTCCGGCCGCAAGATCCGGCCGGCCGACGCCGTTGATGCCTTCCAGCCGAATGCGGCATGCTGGGGCATGTTGGATCAGTTGTACGAAAGGCGGGCCATCGGCTGGGCCGACGTTCAGGGCCTGTTGCGGGCTTCGCTCGAAACCAACCGGTCGGGCACGTCACGCCGCCTGGCTGCGGTCATGTTCGATGGCAGCCAGATGCGTGATTACACCGCCATCATGGCAAACCCGCGCAAATGGCTGCAGGGCCGCCAGCCGCCTCGTGATCCGGCGCAAATGGAACTCACCGCCATTGCGCTGTCGCGTCTGGCCTATGGCGACAAGCGAGAATCCAATGCCGCCTGGGTGGCAAGTAACTGGGAAAATGCGCTGCCACGGCCGTACATGGAATGGGTATGGAGCCAGTTCGGCCTGGTGGCCGCGCTCAATGTTGAGCTGGACGCGGCGGGCTGGTATCGAAAATCCGGCAATTTCCGCATGACAGACTACAACCATGCCTGGCAGGTTCGTGCCGAATTGCGCCAGCCGCGGGTGGATTGGAGCCAGGTCGCCAAGTCTATACGCCGCATGTCGGCGCGGCAGGCGGCCGAGCCAGTCTGGGTGTATTGGTACGCCCGGGCGCTGCAGGCCGAAGGCAACTCGCAGGCGGCGCTCGAACATTACCGCTCCATTGCCGGTGATCTCAGCTTCTATGGCCAGCTGGCCAGTGAAGAACTCGGCCAGCCCCAGCCTCTGCCGCCAGCGCCAGCCCAACTGACGGCAGCAGAACTCGACGCCGCCCGCAATCATGAAGGCCTGCAGCGCGCGGTTGCCTTGTTCCAGCTGGGCTGGCGGCCCGAAGCCGTGCCGGAATGGAACTTCAATCTGCGTGGCATGAACGACCGTCAACTGTTGGCGGCGGCAGAATTCGCCCGCGAAAAGCATATTTATGACCGGGTGGTGAATACATCCTTGCGCACCGAAAAGGAAATCGACCTCAGTCAGCGCTTCATCGCCCCATTCGAAGGCCAGGTATCGCAAAAAGCCCGCGAGATCAATCTCGACCCTGCCTGGGTGTATGGGGTAATCCGGCAGGAATCGCGCTTCATCACCGATGCCCGTTCCCGTGTAGGTGCGTCCGGCCTGATGCAGTTGATGCCGGCGACCGCCAAATGGGTGGCGGGCAAGATCGGCATGAAGGATTTCCACCCTTCGCGCGTCAACGAGTTCGAGATCAACACCATATTGGGTACCAACTACCTGCGTATGGTGCTGAATGACCTGAACGGGTCCGAGGTGCTGGCGACAGCCGGCTACAACGCAGGGCCCAGGCGGCCGGTGCAGTGGCGCTCCAAGCTGGCGGCCCCGGTGGAGGGCGCCATCTTTGCCGAAACCATCCCTTTCACCGAAACACGGCTGTACGTGAAGAATGTGATGTCTAACGCCATCTACTACGCCACTCTGTTTACGGGCCAGCCTCAGTCCTTGAAGGAAAGGCTGGGCACCGTCACGCCAGCCGGTAATCGCAAAGTGGCGCTGCCGTGACCACGCACTCAAACGCTGGCTTCGTCATTAACGACGAGGCCAGGCGAGGCAAAGTCAACGAAGTGCCTGAGGCGGGCGCTGCCCAAGAAGGCGGGGGCGAACGCGACCCGCTGCTGCACGGGCTGCAGGCGTATGTCGTGGGGGGGGCGGTGCGCGATTCCCTGTTGCACTTGCCGGCGGGTGATCGCGACTGGGTCGTGGTGGGCGCCACGCCCGAAGAAATGTCGGCCCGTGGCTTCATTCCGGTCGGGGGCGATTTCCCTGTTTTTTTGCATCCCCATAGTAAGGAAGAGTTCGCACTCGCGCGCACCGAAAGAAAGTCGGGGCGCGGCTACAAAGGTTTCACCTTTCATACCGGGCCGGATGTCACGCTGGAAGACGACCTGCGCCGTCGCGACCTTACCGTCAATGCCATTGCCCGACACGCTGACGGCACCTTGGTGGACCCTTGCGGCGGCTTGAAGGATCTCAAGGCGGGCGTTCTGCGCCACGTGGGGGATGCCTTTTCCGAAGACCCCGTCCGCTTGCTGAGGCTGGCCCGCTTCGCCGCGCGCTTTCATGAGTTTTCCATTGCGCCCGACACTCTGGCGCAGGCGGTCCGCCTGGTCGAGTCGGGCGAAGTTGATGCCCTGGTCCCGGAACGTGTCTGGCAGGAAGTGGCCAAAGGCCTGATGACCCCGCGCCCGGGGCGCATGTTTGAAGTATTGGCTGAAACCGGGGCCCTGGCGCGCATCATGCCGCAGTTGGTGTATGTGGACGCCATCGGTAAAGAACTGGCGTGTGCGCACGATCACAGCATGCCGCTGGCGTCGCGCTATGCGATCCTATGCCGCTGTTCACCCCAGTCGGGTGAACTCAGCCAAAGGATACGGGCGCCTTCCGAGTGCGCTTCCCATGCCTCGCTGTTGCGTGACATGCTCGATGGTCTGGATGCGCCGGATGCGGCTTCCGCACTGGCACTCATGGAGCGTTGCGATGTGATGCGCAAACCCGAGCGCTATTTTGATCTGCTCAAAGCCTGTGCCTGCATACGTGAAGTGGACTCCGGGGCCTGGGAAGAGCGGGTGCGGGCCATGCGCAGTGTGGATGCGGGCGCTGTGGCGCGTGAATGCACCGATCGTCGGGGTATTCCGCAGGCCGTGCGTGAAGCCAGGCTGGCCGCCCTGGAACAGCTGTATTGAATCCAGCGTTTCTGTATCTACAAAGTATCCCTTCGGTCGCCGCGAATAAAGCCCGCCAGCGGCGGGTCAATATTGCGGCCCACGGCCAGCACCTTGAAGAGTTCGCCCATCTCCGCTTCGGAAACCAGCTTTTGCACCGCCGAGAGCGTGGCCTGCAAGGCGGGCGAGCCCGGGTTGGCCATTTGTGATTGCAGGATCTCCGGCAAGCCCGCATTGAGAAGAAAACGCGCCTGGGTGGTATAGCCCAGCACATCCAGGCCGCCCGCCAGCGCGGCATCCGCCATGGCGGTGAAGTCCACGTGGGCGGTGATGTCCTGGATGCCGGGCAGCACCAGAGCCTGATCATGGCTGTGATGGCGGAAGTGGCACATCAGGGTGCCGGTGGCGCGCTGCGGGTGGTAATACTCACGCTGGGGGAAGCCGTAGTCGATCAGCAGGGCGGCGCCTTTCGTCAGCCAACTTCCCATCTGCCGGATCCAGGCTTCTGCCTGAAGATTGATTTCTGAACGGTATCCGGGCAGCGGCGGCATGCGTTCGGCAACGGCTGTCTGCAAGGCCGGCCCGGCCGGGCGCTCTGCCCAGGCGAAGGGCGGTGTCGCGCCGGGTCGCGCGCGCACGCCAAGTTCCGTCAACTGGCCTGATTCATTCCAGCGGAACAGGGTGGCAGGCATGGCGTCCAATACTTCGTTGGCGATTACGCAGCCTTCAAACGATGCCGGCAGTTCCGTCAGCCAGCTTACCGAGGTGGACAGCGGCGCCAGGCGTTCTGCCTGGCGGGCAACCAGATCGGGCGACAGTTCCAGAATGCGGTATTCGACCTCGACTCCCAATTCCTTCAGGGCGGGAATGAGGGCCGCCGCCAGAGCGCCTGTGCCAGCGCCGAATTCCAGCACCGTGTGCGTGCTCGTCGACTGCAGGATCTGGGCGACCTGACGGGCCAGCACCTGGCCAAATACGGGCGTCATCTCGGGGGCGGTGGTGAAGTCGCCGGTTGGGGAGGCGCTGCCGAACTTGGTGTTGCCGGCGGCGTAATAGCCCAGGCCGGGGGCGTATAGCGCTTGCGCCATCCAATCTTCGAAGGAGGTAAAGCAGTTCGCTGCCTGACTGAGATGCTCAAGAAGATGCTGTTCGACGCGACGACTGTGCGCGGCGCTGTCGTCATCGACCGCCGGCAGGCCCGTGGGCATCACTGGTTGCGGCAGTGCCTGCAGGCTGTGGTCTGGCCCGGGCGTGTCATGATGAAGGGGGTCTGGTGGCGTTGTCATTCAGTGTCCTTTGATGCCTCGGTCGTGCGTTCGTGTTTCTTGCGATTCAGGATGCGCAGAGCGTTGTACATCGACAGCAGAAAGGACAGCAGCAAGGCGGCAATAAGCGCCACTATAAAATTGCCAAGGATCACCCATAAAGGCAGCGAAAGAATCAGGGCCAGCAGCAGGGGCCGGTTCAGTATCTGCTTCATGGGTTCGTACTATACCGCGCAATGAGCCGTGGCTGAGTGTGCCGCCGGCAGAAGGTGCACTGATGCTGCCCAAACCCGGGAATAGCCGGGCGGAGGCAACACTGGCAGCGGTACATGTGGCCGGCGTTTGCCAGCCACATGTACTATGCCATGTTCAGAAGCGGGCAGCGTCCCGTTGCGGGCGCTCGCTGTGGCGAGGTGATGCGCTGCGATCGCTGCGAGTGCTGGGGCGGCCAGGCCTGCGGGCGCCGTCAGCCTGCGGCTTGCGGTCGCCGGCCCATTCGGTCTTGCGGCCAGGTTTCCATTCTGGCTTGCCTTCCCATTTACGGCCAGGCTGCCATTCAGTTTTACCCTCGGGCCGGCGATCGGATTTCCATTCTGGCTTGTTGCTGGGCTTCCATTCCGTTTTT
>Ga0265293_10008292_pt1 | contig 15477 bp, 24 predicted proteins | sample Munlanlewell138R_FD_192505 | JGI IMG/M metagenome (GOLD analysis project Ga0265293, IMG submission 192505) | Leachate microbial communities from a municipal landfill in Southern Ontario, Canada - Leachate well 138R | ecosystem: Engineered > Solid waste > Landfill > Unclassified | place: Canada...
CCGATCCAGCAGTAGCATTTCTTGCCGCAAAAGTCCCCGAACCTGCATAGACTGGAATCGTGTAGGTTCCTGCTGCCGATGCCGTTGCTCTGTCGAACGAAGCCGCTCCACGATCCCACTGGTTGGAGACCTGGCCGTTGCCAGCCGCCACACCATCCTTGAGGGTAAACGTCACATCCCCGTCGGCATCCCGGAAGACGACGGGCGTCCCTGCCTTGGAGAGGATTGCGTTCGTTGCCATCTCTATTCTCCCGTCGCAAATTCGTTGACGTTGACATCCACGACGTACTGAATCGTCGAATCGGCAACGCCATCGGTATTGGCGGCGATTTCACCATTCTCCAGAACACGAGGCAGCATCTTGCGTGCCTCGGCCGTGGCGTCCGCCTGAACAGCCTGCATCCACAAGAGACGATTCGCATGGTTCTCCGTCGCCGGGTCTTCGATACGGATGTAGGCCGCCGTCGTCAGACACGCGCCCTCCACCCGCCTCAACAGGGTTCCCTCACCACGATATGCCTGACTGATCTGTAGTAACGACATGGTTCACCTCATCTTAAAGCGTTTCGTTTACCTTCCTGCATCTTCCTGCAACATCTTGAGCACCACGCCCAGTACCGTCATGGACGGCGGCGTGTCCTGGACAATCCATCCTATCTCACAGCCCTAATATAATTTCCAATGATCTTGAAAATGTTCTTTCGTTCCGTCTTCATCGGCTTCTCAAGAAATTTCCATTGCTCCTCTGGTTTCCTCAAAAACATACCACCCTTTGCCGTCCCCAACGGTGTCCCCACAGCCGCAGCAATCTCTGCCGCATGTTTGATATTAAATTCTTTTCCATGCGTCACACGTGGAGATGGGATCTCGTGGACCCAAGGTGCATATTCCGCCGTATATCCCACCACAACATCAGCCTTCAATCCCCTCCCTCCTACATTTCTTGGCGGATATGCAGAGCCATGCAAATTGCCTATTTGAACAGGTACAATTTCAAGACTCTTCTTCCTGAGATGCACCCCTCCAGCCAACAAACCTTTCTCCACCGCCCGTCCGATTTTCACATTCGCTCTATCCTTGTTTTTCAAGAGCGTATCAATTCCTTCCAAGTACAGAACTGTCGGAAACCTCGGCTTACTCATAAATATGCCCACATATAAGTCACACTTGCATTTCTATTCGGTATCGATTCTACCTGCCGTATTTCCCACACTGCTTCATTTTCTCTCAAACTCACAAGATTCACACTTGAAGACAACTCACCCAACATCAACAATCCGCCAACCACAACACCATCAATAAAAACTACAGATTTTGAAGTCTCCAATGCCCCTTTTGCCCCAACAAATGATTCTGCCACATCCTCCCATCTACAAGATTTTTCAACAGGATCAGCATACACAGGTTGCCCATAATCATCATATGTATCCTCGGGTGCCCAATACACCGCTGTCTGTTTCATATATCTGTTTTTGAGATTACTCATTATCGCGTTCTCTCGATGGAGGATACGGATATGATTCCGTATGACGTTTCAAATCATATTGAATTACTTTCAATGTACTGTGTATTTGAGACAACGTGATTTCCAGCATTGTCTCTAATTTTGTAACTCTCACTTCCAACTCTTTCGTTCTCTGTGTTCCTTGTATATCGATCCTTTTGATGTCTTGCCAAGCCAATGTAGAACTCGAAGCCCATCCGGTTGAAAATAAAGTTATTGCACCCATAATGCAAACAGCTAATTTTGTCCATGTTCCATTTCCATGCTTATTACTCGAATTCACCATAATTACTCCTCTAATGTCTCAGATTCCTCTCCAAGCCACGTAATGCCGACAACTCTTCTCCCACCTCCATTTATCATAGTCTCATTCAAAGCTGCCAATCCTCCATACCAATCAAGCATCATGGCCATCTGTCCATAATGAGAAGTGTTGAAACCAAGATCAACTTTACTTTGAAATGTCGTTTCCAATTTCCCAAGATCCTCTCGCGTTGTCCTCGGATCCCGTACAGTGTAACAATGCGCCGCCAACCATCGCTCAATCAACTCTAATTCCGCCTCTGTGTATGCTGAATTCTTTTCAGCACAATGCTTTGTCACCAAGGCACTGGATGTGGCAATGAACGGAGTCAAATCAATAGCAACATCCGTTTCAATGATGTCCGCCACAGCTTCGCTTGTCGTTCTTACACTCATATCAAGAAACCTCTATAGGTTCCATTCTATTTTTTTCTCTCGCGGCCCAAAATTCCACAGGATCCAGCCAAGGTATCAATCCACGAGATAAACCACTATCCGATGTTACATTCCAAATTTCAACATTTGGAAACTTCTCTTTCCAATCTTTTACCACAAATCGGAATTGGACACAAAAGGTAGGATAAACGGAAGGTCGAACAAGGTTTTTATCAATGATGCAATTATGCCAGTTCGACCTTCCATCGATATGCTTCATATCAAAGCCAAGTAGAAAAATTCTCTTGGCTCCTAACAAAATGGCAAGATTGATTGCAGAAGCACCTGTATTACCATTCCATCCCAAACTTCTTTCATGCAATCCGCGAGACTCCCTCCCCATCACCCACAACCATTTTACTTTCATATTGAAAAGTTTCTGATTGTTTGTGAAAACAGTCCCTCCAGATTCTGCATATTTTGAAAGAGGTTCTTGAAATCGCTCCCACCATTTGAAATCACCAAAAATACAAATCTTGCATATTTCTGGTCCTTGGATAAACGCAGTGTTGCATCCTATCGTGTTCTCCATCTTGAGAAGCTCCCAATTGAACTTCTCCAAAGAGGGACCGCCTCCTATGATAAACACGTCCTGCTGGTCCCAACATTTTTCTGGAGTCCACCGAGGCATCTCTTATTCCTCAGAATAGTTTTTCAGAAACAGTCGAACAGCCTTCGCTTTATCCAACTTTTCGTCTCCATTCAAAACACTTCCATCCTTCTGATTTACAACATGATACACGTCCCCATCAAACATAACCGAAACCTTGAACGGTTCTGCTGCTGGAAACTCTTCGGTCACATCTGCCCAACCTTCATGCTGATTTCGCCAATCAGGTTCAACCGCCTCTTCTATCACCTCCTCTTCTTTCTTCACAAGTTCCTCATTCTTCTTACTCCTTTTAGAAGTAACTACAGGGGGTGCTTTTTTAGAGACACCCCCTGTAGCGGAAGAAGGAGGAACCACCGACGCAATTCTTGGACGAGATGGAGTAGGATCATCTCGTACCAAGTCAAACTTGCCCGGAAAAAACGCACAGAGATCCCGTGCCGACTCTACAAAATCACCTCTATTATAGACCTCTTTGTTCTCCCGAAAACTTGCACACAACACTTTGAACAACATCATTTTGTCCTTTCCAAGACATTTTTCATATGCTCACAATCGATTACGAACCATACACAATTCCACAACGGTCGTTCTTGTCAGAACGAACTTGCGGAACCATAATGGCCATAACCTTGAAATTCACCTCAAGCCCACCATTCGTCTCCCACTGAACCGTCGTCATGTCCATTCCGATGATCTCGCGAATCACATCGGATGTCATCTGAACAAGAAGAATTGTATAGCCGGTCATATAATCCAGCGTCCGAACAGAAATCAGCCCGTCAATCTCCTTGATACGCTGCATAATGGTCTTGTCGCTTGCAGCCTTGAAGTCATCGCCAAGATAACGAGTCCAACTCGGCGAGAAATACACAGCCCACGGACCATAATGATAATCGTCAAGAGACGCCTGGATCATCTCCAGAATGTCATTTACCAACGTCTCTCCGGTCCAACCAGAGGTCGTAGGAGCAGTGATACTCACAGCAGTAACATCAGGATGAGTGGTCAGTCCATAAATGTATCCACCACCATAAGTCTTCGTACGGGCCCATTGAGTACTGTTGCCGATCAGGAGCTTTTCGGCCTCTTCCGCAACTCTACGAGCCGCTGCTTCTGCCATTGCCGTATCGAGCGGGGTATTGCCGTTACGGCTGGCTGCAAGCTGGCGTGCCGAGAACGAAAAATCGCTGCTGATGATAGGCAACGGAAGATTTTCAATCTCAAACACCGGACGATCACTCGCAGCCGCCCTCAGCCCATCCATGCTGATCGCTGCATTCCCAGGGTCACTCATCTTCTCCGTAACAAACACAGTCTTGCCCATACCATTCGGAATCGTGTAGGTCAGACCAGCAGCACGAAGGTCAGCAACACCACGAAGACGAGGACGGGCAGCTTTCAGAACAGCCTCATCAAACTGCTTCCATTCATCGTAACGCAATGTCGCATCCGCGTTTCGAGCCGGAACCGCAACGTTCTTGCCATTCTGAGTGGTTACAACATAACCTCTTCCATCCTTACCGATGTAAGGACGTCGGCTACGCAGATCGAACCCATTAGCCAAAAGCTCGTTTGCAACCGGCCCAATAGCACTTCCATTCATAATGTAATCCATTTGTTTATCCTTTCCCAATCAAACTAATCAAAATTCATTACAGAATACGGACCGGATGCAAAGTATCAGTCGCATTACTCCCAGTCAAATCACACTCGGAATCTTCAACAACAGCAATAGGATAGGTAGTGCCAGATGTCAGCGTTCCGTCTCCTTTGCTCTCAAGAATCGTGCCTACCGTATAATTCACGCCTGCATACAACATAGCATTTACAACAGAACCCTTGGCAGGAAGAATGCACGGAACAACCTCATTAGCAGAATAAGCATCATCTACCGTCTTCCCTTGCAACGCATCTTCCATCGCAAACAAAGCCTCTCCTACCGTACTGCCGGAGTGGTGCTTCAACACTTTATTGCTCGAATTGATCTCCAGAAGATGTCCGGGAGACAATGCAGCATTTGCCACATGCTCCTCATATCGGTAATTTCCCTTACTGTGAATTCTCGAAATCGTGTTCAATGCCATTGTATTGTCCTTTCCAATGATAAACGCATTTTGTCAGTCAGATTACTTCGCATCAAAAGACATCACCGGCAAATCCAGCACCTCAACATCAGCATTTGCCGTCGCAGTTTCAGCCTGCCCACTATAATCAGGCATCAGAATGGAGTTTTGATCGAGAGGTTTGTCTTCCGGTGCAGCAATCTTCGCCAACCCAACAAGTTCATCCAACTCTCGATTCTGCAAATACTCGTCACTGAAGGAGCACTTTGGATTGGATTTGATGATCTTAATCAGCCTCGACACCTCAGAATTGTATGCCTTCAGCCCTCTCGTCAACACATTCTGAATGTTTTTGGGGGCAGTAGCAATGTACTCCTCTTCAGTCATAGGCTTCTTCGGCTCCGTCTTGTTCTCCACTGCAACATTCGTAGTCGTTACAGCAGCACTTTCAGTTTTGGTTTCAGCTTTCTTCGTTTCAGCAGCCTTGTTCTTCGCCGCCTCCTCTTCAGCCTTCTTCTTTTCCGCAGCCTCAGCCGCTGCACGATTATCAACCTTCTCTACAATCACCCCCAACACCTTCTCATCCATCGAATTCAGAATCTCCTTATCCTTGTCCGTCCATCCACTATCACCATTCTCAAGCAGTTTCTTGATAAGCTCATCCTTGTTCATTGATTGTTCCTTTCCATCTTGATTATCATTTTTTACTTCAAGAAATGTCCCACTTTTGGTCTTATATTGAACTACGCGAACGACAGGCTCAGGAGTATTCTTCAATGTAATAACATCATCCTTCCCCACTTCATATTCCTGTTTGAAAAGCTCGCCGTTTACACTGTAGCAAAGAAAAGAATCAAATACCTCCTCTATCCACGCATTGCTATTTTTCTTTCTAACGAGTCCATCCAGTTGCATAAATACAGCCGAATGGCTCAATTCGTTAGAAGTTAATTTGGTTGTGTCAATTCCAGCTGCTCGCAAAACTGGAAAATATGTATCCGCCCACAACTTTGAAATTCTATCCTCCGTCTTTTTCTCCTTCTCTGAATTCAACCGCAAAAATCCAGCTCCATCTTCCATTGAACATGCTCCCTTCATATCTGGCAGTAACGCAAGATGATCCGGCCTGTAGTTCACTGCAATTGCATCATAATGCTCCTGTCCCCAATCACCATCCGGTCCTTCCAAATCTGTAAACAAACCAGTAGACAATTCCATCATGGACTTATTTTCAATTGCATCGGCAATTCGATTGTCTATCTTTTTTATTCGATCTGGATCAAGCCACGCTTCTGCTTTCAACTTCCCTCCATCAAACTTGGTGTTCATAATTACACCAACTTTTCGATTTGTGATAACATCAGGGTCACAAGCGGTAGGTCCATTTGGATGATATACTACAACGGGTTTGTGATTCCAAGATGCAGGTGTTTTCTCAAGTTCTTCTTTTGGATAATACAACGCTCCGCAAGAACCGTTGTGAACACCTTCCACAAGCATTACCATTGGAACGACAAGCCAATCCTTGTCTTCCATTCTATCATTTCTGACAGAAGGAGTGACATTGGATTTTAATGTGACGAGTTCGTTCTTGGCGTGTTTGAAATACTCGACTTTCTTCAATCGCTTCTCCGCCGCCTCTTTTGTATCATACCCTTCCTTCTTCCCCAAGTTCTTTCCCTCCTCTGATTCCACATACCACCTTCCATCTTTCTTCACAACTTTATTGACGGTCATTTCTGCCACCATTTCAGAATTAGCGACAAAAACCGTCTGATTCATTTTGGATTGCATCATCCAAACCTTTCCAAAAACAAATAGGCCTTATTCGTTTCTGCATTAGATGATAAGAGACAAAAATGATTCCGCAAGAAATGCTATAAAATGGAAGGGGTAAATAGATGGTGGAAGAAATCAAAAATGTAAATGGAGTGTATAGATGGAATTTGACGAAAAATCAAAAAAACACATGAATATAAGTGGTTTCCTCGTTATCCGTGTCCATGAAATATACACAAAATCCAGATGAAAAAATCCATGTTAAATTTTTTCTCATGCCAAAAGAAAAAGACCATTGCCAAGCAAGCAATGGTCTTCGCATGAAACGGCTACCAAGTATTGATCTTTGTGGGGGTCTATTTACATCCTGAAGGAAGCACAATCAAATCCAAAGCCCTCTGTAAATATCCCTCTACTAAATCCTTTCTTCCAGCTTTATTCTCACCTGCTGCACATCGCAACAATGTTTCCAAACTCCCATCCTCAATATAACACGCCTGATGATAGTAAACATAATCCAGCACAGCATCATCTACTGGATTAGAGGTCTTATTTGCCTTCTCAATCATAGGTTTGAACCCATTCTCCCACTCCCACTTTCTGCTCTTCTTCGCATGAATGGATGGTTTGTATTTACCCACAAAAATCTTCGCCAGGCGAATTACAGAGAATTTGATAACTCTCCATAATACTTTCTTCCCAACAAAGTTAAAAATCGGAGACATGATCGGTATAGCCATTTTTCTATTCTCCTTCAAGAATACAATAGTTCTTCAATTCTTCCGGAAAGAATGGATTTGATATTATCCCGAAATCCAGCAAACATAGCGACAACAGCACCGTTATTGACAACAACTATTTTTGGGACTCCCATGATTTGACATTCTTGAGAAACGGCAGGAGCCTTCTCTATATTGACTGTGCAAATCTTCACCTTATCTCCATATTCCTTCGCAAGTTCATCTAAAATAGGAAACAGAGATTTGCAAGAGACACACCAATCAGCAAAAAATTCCACAACTACAGGAACATCTGATTCATACACTTCACTTGTGAAATTGAGGTCTGTCAGACTTTTGAGATTAGTTCGACTGGACATAAACCCTCACTACGCACGCACGCGGTGTGGATCGACATAGCGATCCAGTTGCTATCCTTAGATAGCTTATGGGTCTGTTCATAATCCAAGTTATGATCCAGCCCGATAGGCATCACAGGTAGGCCTTGCAATAATCTACCTATCCAAGTAGGTGATTATTGTGCTTCTCCATTCGGAGACTTTTTATTAGCTTGTATAAGAGCTTCAAACTACAATAACCCGAAGGTTACTGATTGGACTCGAACCATCATTGATTCCCAAGATGAATCACAGTGCCGAACAGAAATCGAGTAAGCGACTGCATTTCAGAAGAATTTTCCGGCTGCACCCACTCTACACACATGGTGGGTTGAACTCTACGGCCCGGCGTCAATCTGGCTTCTGTTCCAATTATACCCAAAATATTATGATCTCCTCCAATCTCCCATCCAAAACCCCCAAAACCATAAAGCTCAAATGGAATGTCGTCTGGGACCGTTATCCAAGGCATAACCGTGGACAAAATTGCTTCATATGCAGCGTCCAGCCTAAAATTTACCTTCGGCCCAATCACAATATTATCCCAATGTCTATCCTCTACATAACTGCCAGACAGAACAAACACACCCACAGCACTATCTGCATCCGGTGTATACACAAAAGAAAGTTGTCCTGTATTGTGATCGAACATTCCCTGTGCTTCAAATGGCAGGTTAATTTTGTCGATCCATTCCACTTGACCGCTCGCCACGCTACATACCAAAAACATCAATACAAAAATTGCCATCTTCTTCATTTTCCATCTCCTAATTCATTTTGCTTCTACCCTTTTGTACCACTTTACACGTTTACAATGAAATTTGACCTTTGGAGAACGTCCTTTGCACCCATTCACAAATCTCTTACAATCATAGCAAAATTCATGGATTGGAGATGATCTTCTAACCTCCTTCCCAAAATCTGGAAATCGTGGACATTGACTCCATATCACAACAGAAGATTTCTCTTCTGAAAATGGCAAAGAATCGCGAGGCGTTTTGCTTCGCGATTCTCGGAGGAGGGGTGATGAAACAGCATCTTTGGAAACTCGTCGCTTGTTTTTCCTCTTCTTCGTCTTCATATGGCGCCCCATCCACTTATCCTATCATCCCAAATCAAGCATCTATCTATATATTATCGTCAAAAAACAAGAATGACAGAAATTTTTTGAAGATTATTTTACACCTTTCATCATCTTTTCCGGAATCACGCCATTCCATGCACAACGGCAATTCGGATGAACCGGGATAACCCCTCTCGCATTATCTATTGTATATCGTTTCCCCTCCAGCGATCTACATATACTACACACAATTGAATCACCTGCTGTTTTCAACTCTACTTCTGCCATCACCTCTTCTATGCCCAAAATCTCAAATCCATCCAACTGCCCCTCTGCATGTGCATGGATGATTTCCGTTCTCGAAATTACCAATGCTCTATTTCTTGTCAATCCGCCAACAGACTGCACCATACGAGAAGCGATTTTCGTTGGATGATGTCCATGTGCCAACCCCTCCGCCAAAATCAATGACATCTGATTCGACATCTGATCCGTAACACCCTGCAACAGATTCAACGTCCTTGTCGCAAGCAATTCCACTTGTGACATCAATACAGGCGAAGCAAAGGCGTCTCTCAAAAACTGTGCCTTCGCTCCCCCCAACCACTTCACCCCTGAAAGCTCTTTCTTATGTGATTCTGTATACGACCGTACCAATCCCTTCCTATATGCACTCTCCACATACTTCGCAGTCCACGGCCTCCCTTTTATTCCTCCCCCACTCACACTCAAAATTCCATCATCCACCATCTTCTTCAGCCATCTTCTAAACATCGCCACTTTTGCGGAACTTGTAGCGAAACGAAATGTATTTGTATCGATGTTTCCAGTAAATCCCTCCTTTCTATCTTTCCATCCCAACACATCCTCTTTCAAGAACAAATCCTTCACCGCTTTTTCAATTCTCCTAAACCTCCTCTTCATATCAGCTCCAAACTGCCTTCGCAAAAGAACAGTTCGGGATGGATCGATACTACGTTTCGTCTTCATTCCAGTCCTCGACTTTAGGAGCACATCGCTCTTGTCGTGTTAACCCTTCAAATTTTCGTATATGACCACAACCACCAACACAGGAGCATGGATGAGGTGTGTTTGCCAATTTGCCCAATCTTTTCTTCTCTGTCCAAGGGCATCCGAGCTCTGTATATTCCTTTTTTATGGGGCCAAACCAATACCATTTTCTCTTTTTCTGCAACGCACGATAAATCCTTCTTCGCCGCACAGACTTCATATCATCTTTCTCCATCATCTATCGATATTGATGATTTCCACGTTCCTTCCCAATATCTCTTTCTCCCTTTCTTCCTCTTTGCCCTTTTCCAATAATTCTGCAATCACCGGATGCTCTTTCAAAATATCACTCAACTTTTCCCCATCCATGCTATTCATCCTCAATATCCTCTGCACTGAATTCCAAATCTTCCTTCTGTCTATCATCCATCTTTCCCTCACCCTCTTCTAAATCCAAAATCCCCTCCAACTCTCCCTCCATCCCTCTCACCCCATCTTCAAAAGCAACCGCTTCCGCCGATTCCTTTTTCAACACAGATACAAAGAAATCTTTTGGACTCATAAGAGCACTCACATTCCCCTGAACATACTTCGCCATCGCATCCACTTCTTTCACCGCTACCTCCACCACATCCTTATCCGTAAGCGCCTCTCTATCCGGCCAATCTACATAATAAGTTGCAGGCATCGGTAATACACCGTATGCAATGAAACGATCAATCCATGGACGAATCAGCATGGGTGTCAGATATTTATTCTGCCGCTTCATTATTCTTTCATTCCACGTCCTTTTATCCTGTGTCGAAGCAATCTTCGCCTGCTCTGCTCCCATGAAGACACGATAGGGGACACCGATAGAAAGTGAAATGGCTTTGAGTTGCATATCAATATGGCCGGATGGATCTGCAACTTGCGGTGCCAGCGGCTTAACCTGTACATTCTCCAACAGCAACGATCTATCCAACCCCGCAAAGTAGTCTGCAATATTCTCCTGCATCGCCTCCTTTGTTTCATCACTTACCTCCTGCATCCCAGCATCACCGCCTAATTCAAAAGCAAGACCAGGAAACCCACCTCTCCAAAACATCTCGCCACTTCCACCCAAAATTTTCCTCAAATCCAACAAACTATTATACACACGTTGCATTCTCGGTGTTCCATATACCTCAGAACTCACCCGATTATCCGCCACATGCAAAACTCTCGTCCAATGCACCTTCCTACTCACCACCGTCTTCATTCCACTTGACACATCTTCTTGTTTGATTGTATAGGTGAGAGGAAAACCGAAACGGGGGCTTGTCTGATCGGTTTCTTTGGAATCGATTTCAACCACAGATTCATCATATGTCCGAATATACAAAAGCCTGTATTTGTTCTTTTTTGTAGCCTCACCCGTTTTCAAATCAATTCCATCAACAGGTAAACTCAGATCCTTTCCATCATCGATTCCAAACAACACCAAACCAAACTGACCAATCCCACTCAACACATCAATTCGATTCATATAATGGAATATCTGATGCTTCTTTTCTGTTTCCTCCCACGCTCTTTCAAATTCAGTTTTCTCCGCTTCTTCCTTCTCATAAATATCCGGTGTTTGCGACCAACTCTCTTCCGGCCACAACTCAACAACTCTTGTCGCCGGCCCTACCCTATCATACATTGTCTTGTAATTCTGTTTCGTAATCGTATCCGGGTAGCCGCATTCCTTGTCAATATCTCTGCCTGGAGAAAGCAACGATTGAATTAACTCGCGTCTTCGCAAAAGAGAATTGAATGCCGCATGTTGCAATTGATTCATTGTAATTTTTGGCTTAGAGACCACAGTTTCATTCTTTACAGCTTTCTTCGCCATTTCCATATTCCTTCATATATTCTTTTAACTGTTCATCTGCTATTTGCCGTCTAAGATCATTGGAATGAAGACGACTGTGTTTTGCCCACGGATCATCTCCATGATTTCTGCAAGACGCATCAATTGCTTTATCCCTTCGATACATCTCACGTTTCTCCTTCCCGCTCTGAATTGCTTTATCCAAACTCATCTTCTGACTCTCTTTCGCCATCCACCTACATTTTTCGTTGGCAGAGTTAAAAGTTTGAATCCACCTGATCCAGCATCCACCTGATCTTTGTATGTAGAATTTGGAAACAAACCCATTTCATCGAGCAATGGACGATTCCAACTCGCTCTCACCATAAACACATTCCCCCCATTCACCTGTGTCGAAAACGGGTCTGCCCTCTCCTCCTTCGGTCCCGACGGTCTATCCACCACCACTCTATACCCATTCAAACCCGCCACCGTCATTCTCGCACTATCCTTCCCCCCACTCCCCGGTTCCTGCTCGATACCAATCACCACTTCTCTCCCATCTATCGCAGCGGTCGATTGGATTATTCTCTCTCTTTTTGCACTATCCCATCTCCCTCTCACCACATCCAAAATCCAAAATCTCTGATCGATATCCTTTCCCAACAACATCCCCACCGTAAAACACCCGCTATTGTCCGTCGCCGCCTTATCCCAATACCTCACCCGCTTCACAAATCGATTCGCAATTGGCACTTCACTACGGTCTTTCAACACGATATTATCCGTCTTGAACATACCACCACCAATTGGAACAGGTCTCTGTAAAAACTGACCTGCAAAACTGTATTCGCCCTGCAACGCCGCTTCGTCAAGCACCTTTCTTGGCAATCGAACAGGGTCAAACAACCCATCTCTATAATACTGTTTACAAATTACAGGTTTCACATCGTCTGTCAAGATAGAGGGGAAACAAAGATGACGGATTTTCGTATCCCCCCTGCTTCCAAGTTCTAACAACATTGCAGTCGGGTCCAGTTGATGTAATCTTTGCATGACGAGGATAGTTGGAGTTCGGGCTTTGTTTTTCTTTCTGGACCAGAGTGTTTCTGTGATGAATTGGTTGGCAAGAGTCATTTCGACTTCGGAGCGAGAACCTTTGGGATCGATTGGATCATCGATTACAATGAAATCAGCGTGCCTTCCCGTAATACCGCCTTTATTCCCAACTGAATTTCTCTCTCCTTGTGCCGTATTCGCAAATTTTCCCTTTGCATCCTGATCCTCACTAATTACAACTTCTGGAAAATACTTCTTGTATTTATCCGATTTGATAACCATTCTTGCTTTACGGGAGAGGTCGATGGAGAGATTTTCTTGATAACTGGAACCAATAAAAGACGCCGATGCAAATCGTGTCCACACCCAAGGCTGGAAAAATACACTACACTGGAGAGATTTTGTGGAACCGGGCGGCTCGTTTATAATCAGATCATAGGGTTTGTAGTCATATTTCGGATCGTGATGCGGTTTGGCTCCTTCCAAAAACCATTCCACAAGAAATTGCAATTCTTTGGCGATATATTCAATATGCCAGTTTGGAATAAAAGGATCGGAAACAACAGTCTCCCAAAATTCCTGAATGAAGAAATAGTAGTTTCTACGGCACAGATTTCTCGCCACTTCTAATTCATCGAATGCAAGATCAACATTCATTTTTCTGGAATTCCTTTTCCATTTTCCGTGAAATCCTGAAATTCAAAACTTCAAAATCATAATACATTGTAATGAGAAAAATGCACCTGAAATTTTCTTCCTTTTTCACCTCAAAAACCCCCTCTCTATTTACGACAAAACAACTCTGCTTTCAGGTTCTCCTTGCATCCTGCTATTCCAGACAAAATTCCTTGATAATTTATAAGGTTCATGGACAATTCAATATGTATTTCATTTCCATTTACTCTACATTTGGTCGAAAATCTGAAGTCTCAGAAACGAATGAAGTGTCCGTGATGGAAGAAGGGAGAAATTTAGTGGTATTTGGAAGAGAATTCTCGCCAGAACCCTCCATTTCCTTCACTTTTCTCAATGCACTCAATATCTCCATCTGGGCGGATTCGGACAAATACTTCCGAATCCTATCAAACCCCAGAACATTATGGTCCACTTGTCCACCAACATTCACATCCACATTCAATTTTTCCACATATCCTCTATCCTTACACAACGTTTTAACGGAATAAATTGTGGCAGCCTCTGATCCACTTTTCACAAGTTCTAACAAATGGGATTCACATAAGTCCTTTTTCGCTTCCATTACTTCTTTGAACAACCGGACAAAATCTGGATCATCTTTTCTCCACTTATCAAATTGCCGAACTGAAATTCCAACTCTTCGGCAAGCCGAAGTAATCTGGAAATTTCCTGTTACAAATGCATAAATGAACAAATACTGGCGAAATGTTTTCCCCTTTCCTTCCAATATCGCGTCCAGAACTTGTTTTGGAGAATTGGCAAGATCGGCTTTCGCTAATTTCCTCCAGACTTTCTTCATTTCCGGAGAAAGACCATTAAAGACATATTCGGCAAGTTCGGATCCACCTTTCCTCATTCTTTTCCGATATTTATCTCGTCCTCTTTTCAGTGCAAGCCGAAGCAGACTTCTTTTTCTCTCCCATTGTAGAAATGTCGGTAATGAAATTCCACAGATTCGAGCAATCTGTTTTTCACTTCCACCTTGACGAACCAGTTCATAGGCGTCAAAGAGGAAATCGTCTTTCCACATGCTTTTTCGTCCCATATTTCTGCTCCTGTCTGTCCTCTTGCATTCTCCGTCGATTTAAGACACGAAAATCTGTCTACCCTACCCGACATACCCCTATCTACCTTCTCATCGATTCTACACCCGTATAACCCCCTTATTATCGAAATCAATCCTTCAGTTCAACCCCTATTTTGAAGAATTTTCTGTCTATCCTCATTTTTTGGGGTAAAAACAGTAAAAATATCACAAGTGGAGGAAAAAGGGGTATAGAATTTTGGAAAAAAATTTTCTCTAATGGAAAAGTGGATAAGAATTATCCACTTTGGAATTATATTATTCCTTATTGTCCACTTTATCCTCTATTTTTTACAGTAGAAATTATGGGGGTGTTTGGAAAGGGAGAATATTGTCCACTTTATCCTCTATTTTTGTTACAAAAATTGGAAGGGGTCCCTGGACCCCACCCCCCTTAATTACAGCAGCGATTTACACCGATTCCGGTGCTGATTTCGATTCTGCAATTTCGCATATGAATTTGTGCATAATGGTACAATTTCGCATATGATTTTATCCACTTTGACTATTCTTTTTTGTTTGCTATTATAAGGGTATTGTCACCATTGTCACCACCACTTTCGCTTTTCCTGCCAACCTTTACAGTAACCACTTTCACAATTATTATTCTACCATCCCAATTCATATTCACCATATACCATAATCGAATTTTCACCCTACTGGTTTTCTATCGTTCACCTTTTCACATTTATTTTTTCCACTTCTCTGGTATACGCTATTATGAATTTATTCACAATTGAATTTTCTCCGCTTTTGAATTTATTCACATTCGAAAACTCTGCGCATAAAAAAACCCGATACATTTTGTGGTATCGGGTTTTAACCTTCGGTCACCGAGGGTTATGCTGTCTTAGCGTCCTTTGCTTTGAGAAGTGCTTCAAGCTTTTTCTGTTGTGTCTCGATACGCTTCTCAATTTCTTTTGCGTCAAGCTTT
>Ga0265293_10008293_pt1 | contig 15477 bp, 14 predicted proteins | sample Munlanlewell138R_FD_192505 | JGI IMG/M metagenome (GOLD analysis project Ga0265293, IMG submission 192505) | Leachate microbial communities from a municipal landfill in Southern Ontario, Canada - Leachate well 138R | ecosystem: Engineered > Solid waste > Landfill > Unclassified | place: Canada...
CGACAGGACTTATGCCGATGCCCTCGATTCGAGGGGGCGGCGACCTGTGTTCTACGGCCGTGGGAGATTTGCTGGGAGAATAGCAGAGCCGGGGGGAGGGGTCAAGGGAGCACATCAAGCCCAATTATCGGCAAACAATTTTGCTTGTTTCAACACCGTTTCCGTTGCGAGAATCTCCTCATCTGGAGGATATCCATATTGCTTTAGCGTGCGACGAACCAGAACACGTAAACGCGCCTGAACATTCTCACGAATCGTCCAATCAATAGACGTGTTCTTGCGCACTTTCTCCACCAACACACGAGCAAGATTTCGCAGCGTTTCATCGCCCAACACATCACGTGCGCTCTCATTATTCGCGAGCGCATCGTAGAAGGCCACCTCATCATCTGAAAGACCTAACGCACGCCCGCGCGAATCTTCCGCACGGATTTGCCTGGCCAGCTCAATGAGTTCTTGGATAATTTCCGCTGCCGACAACAAATTATTCTGATATTTCTTCAATGTCTTCTCGAGCATCTCTGAAAGACGTTTCCCAAGAACACCGTTCTTGCGCAAACGAACCTTGATCTCATCATTCAACACCTTACGCAGAAGCTCCAACGCAAGGTTTCGGTGCTTCATTCCCTGTACGTCCGACAAGAACTCATCCGAAAGTACAGACAGGTTCGGCTTTTGCACACCGGCCGCCGCAAAAATATCTACCACACCTTCCGCAACAAGCGCTTGATCTACAATCTGTCGTATTGCGGTACTCATCTGCTCCGTCCCCGGTGTACCCTCCGGCTCAAATTTGACTAGACGCGCCTTAATCACCTGGAAAAATGCTACTTCCTCACGAATAGCCACTGCAGCCTCGTTTGGTATGACTAGGGCAAACGCCTGTGAAAGAAGAGTGACTTCTTTCACAAAACGTTCCGTTATTTGTTCCGATGTCTCCCCACTGGACGCATGACGTCCGAGGATATACTCCTGTGCCTCAAGAATGATTTCGAGTTTTGTATGTGTATCAGCGGTAAAATAGCGACGATGGTCAAAACCGTGGAAGAACGCGCTCACAACTTCATATTTTTCTTGCATGGTGGAAACCGCCTGATCCAGTGTAGAGGTGGGCTGTCCGGTTCCACCACTTTGCGTATACACCGCAAGTGCTTTCTGCAAATCTGATGCAAATCCAATGTAATCAACAACCAATCCACCTGGCTTGTCCTTGTACACACGATTTACGCGCGCAATGGCCTGCATGAGGTTGTGTCCACGCATAAGCTTGTCGATATACATGGTGTGCAGGCATGGAACATCAAATCCCGTAAGCCACATATCCCGCACAATAACAAGCTGCAATTCATCGTTCGTATCTTTAAAGCGATCAGCGAGGGCGCGACGACCTTTTTTGTTTGTGTGGTGCGGCTGAAATTCGCGCGGGTCGCTTGAACTTGCCGTCATAACCACTTTCAATTTTCCTTTGGTCCGATCTACGTTGTGCCAAGCGGGGCGCAATTTAATAATTGCATCATACAACCCCACCGCAATACGACGGCTCATGACGACAATCATTGCCTTGCCAACAAACGCCTCCTGACGCGCTTCAAAATGCGTCACGATATCACGCGCAACTTCCGCTAACCGCGCTGGGTTCCCCACAACCGCCTCAATCTGCGCCCACTTTGCTTTTGCCTTGTCCTTCGATGTTTCTTCCATCCCTTCCGCCAACAACTCAACTTCTTCATCAATTTCTGCTTTCTTTTCATCCGGAAGATGGATCTTCACCAACCGGCTTTCGTAGTAAATAGGGACGGTTGCATGGTCTTCTACTGCACGTGCAATGTCGTACACGTCCAAATAGGATCCAAATACGGCAGGCGTGGATTTATCCCCCTGCTCCACCGGCGTTCCCGTAAACCCAATGAACGATGCATTCGGCAGCGCATCACGCAAATATTTTGCATTCCCATACCGCGTGATTGCTTCCTCATTTTTGAATATGGTCCGCGCTGCAAATCCGTATTGGCTGCGATGGGCTTCATCTGCAATAACAACAATGTTCTTCCGATCACTCAGGAGGTCATGCACTTCTCCTCCGTCTTCCGGGAAGAATTTTTGAATCGTCGTAAAGATAATACCGCCGCCAGCCGTGCGGAGTAGCTGCTGCAAATGCACCCGACTGTCCGCTTGTACAGGCGTTTGTCGTAATAATGCACGGCTCGCAGCAAAGGTGTCGAATAACTGATCATCCAAATCGTTGCGGTCCGTAATGACCACAACCGTTGGATTATCGTTCTCAAGAACAACCTTGCCGGCATAGAACACCATCGACAGTGACTTACCCGAGCCTTGCGTGTGCCACACAACACCAATCTTACGCTCGCCATGGGTGGCAGTTGCCTGTGCCGTAGAAGCAATCGCTTTATTCACCACGTAATATTGGTGGTACTGTGCAATCTTCTTGATGGTTTCTATGCTCGTCTGCCCTGTCTTCTCATCTTCGTGCTTTACCTTTTCAAACACGATAAAACTACGAATGAGATCAAGAAGCACGGACGGAGTAAGTACATGCTCCGTAACCACCTGCATCTGCGGCGTTGTTTTTTCCTGTTTTCGCTTCCCCTCTGGCGCCCGCCATACGGAAAATCGCTCCCAATCAGTAGTCAATGCACCAACTTTTGCATCTAATCCATCCGATGCAACAAGAACGGCGTTGTACACGAATAATTGCGGGATAGCACGCTTGTAGTTGTCGAGCTGCGTATAAGCCTTATGTACAGTTGCGTTTTCGTCTGCTGGGTTTTTCAACTCCACGACCACAAGCGGTAGACCATTCACGAACACGACAATATCCGGCCGTTTGCTTGAGTTGTCGAAAGGCACGGTGAACTGGTTCGCGATGACCAAGTCGTTCTGTTCCGGATGTTCAAAATCCACCAGACGCACCACCTCACCGCGCGTTTCGCCATCCGCATATACGTGCACCGGCACCCCGTCTACAAACATGTGGTGGAATGCTTCGTTCGTCTCCACCGTTGCTGGCCCCGCCAAATCCAACACTTTCCTTACCGCTTCCTCCCGTGCATCCTCCGGAATCGTCGGGTTCAACTGAGCCGCTGCCAAACGCAAACGCCCTACGAGTACGACCTCGCGCAGATCCTCTCGCTCTTCTTCTTGCTCTTCCGGTGCGAGATAGGTGTAGCCCTGCTTTTCCAGCAGTTCCACTACCCATTGCTCGATGTCGGATTCGTAGAGGCGGGGCATAAAAACTATTTTCCTCTCCGTTTATCAATTTCTGCCTGCGTTGCCAAGTCTTCCCCCATCTGCATCAAGTTCGCTTCATACTCTGCCAGCTGTTCTTTGTAGGCCTCATAATCAGTTCTATAGAGCGTTTCACTTGGCAAGAGCTCTACACCCGCAATTTGCACGAGGGGCTGCGAATCATCCAAGGAATGATTAAATTCTTCGTTCTGCTCATACGGTATCCGTTTGTCTAATTCCTGTTCTCGGATTTCCCGCTGCCCTTTTACAAATGCAACCTTTTCACGGTACTCAACTTCACGTTGGATAGCGCGTTTATTCATCTGATGTTCCTCATATCGCCGAAAGAATCTCTCCGAAAGTTTTGATAGCCACCAGACCGCAAAATAAGAAGCTGACGCGGGGATCAACAGCAGATGAAGGCACGCCAGAAACCAATTATTACCATACATGGATGCCAAATACTCAACCTTGGTCATGGAAAAATGCGTCCAAATAAAGTCGTTATCAACGAACAAAAGCGTGTAAATAAACCTCCAATTCACCACAGCCCACGAAGTTAAGAAGTAGAAATACATCGGGGTGAAGAATCTTTCCCGAACAATTTCTGTCATCTTGTCGACTGTGTTTGATATAGCTGCGGTCATATTTTGGGGCCAGTGTTATACCCGAATCTCCCCACTCATCAGGCGCGGAAGCAACGTATCACGAGTCGCAGTGAGTGTGCGAACCCTCCGAATATTTGCTGTGATTTTCTGCGTAACAGATGCCGCCAAGGCATCAAACTCACGTACTGTCTCGTTTCCCAAATCTATGGGTAACCCGACTTCATAAACAGACACAGCTGTGCGTGGTAAATGTAAAACAGTAGTTCCGTTTGCGTACCCTATACAGTACTGTTTGAAACTGTGCGTTCGCATCAAGAAGTATAGGAAAGCGCGGGATATTTTTAATTTCGGCTCCACTTTGGCAACGTCCATTGAAATATAGAGCCGTTCATAAGAGCCCGCATCAGAAATAATCGCTGTATTACCAAGTACTTCTGCATCCTGTGTTAGGTCTGTGTGTGCAACTACCACGTCCCCAATCTTTACTTCTTGTGACGCTTTCGGTTCGCCCTTTATGGGCTTTAATCCATCTACCCTAAAACCACCGTTGCGTTCAAAATTCTTTAAGTTCACCATTCCCACCGACGAACTCTCCACTAGATCTGTACCTTTGTACGCATAGCCAGAAATCACATCTGCAAGCTCACCAAGGCGGTATATACGCCAGCCTTCGGGGAAGTGTGCAGAAGTGGTGGGGCGGATAAACCATTCGTGGAAGAGGGTAACAGCGAGGCGCTCCAGAGTTTCGTTTTGTTTGTGCAGTAATTCAATTTTATCGTCCAAACTTGAAAGAACTGCGGCAATGGCGTGCTGATCGTCTACACTAGGTAAACGCAGTGGGTAATGATCTAAATGATTTCTATTTAGAGTCGGGACACCAGAGCCTGCATTGTATCTCTCGAGCTTCAGTGTCTTCAAAAGATAATAAAAGAACTTCTTATCGTTACCTCGAAAGTCCTTTACCCAGAGTGTTGTATTGAGAGGCCAAAAATCATCCTCAATAAAAAATACCTGTCCGAGCGTGCCACTTCGTCCGGTTACGATCCCAGGCCCTTTGACTTTGTATTCGGAGTGAAAACCATCCTGTCCACTTGCTGTAAATAACGGGAATCTTCCTTCTTTCCGTTCAGTTGCGGGTAAATCAAATCCCCTCTGAAAGACTACTTCTTTCCCAAGTGTCGTTTCTTTCCAATCCGTTTTCATACTAAGGCAATTCATGGAGTCGTTCTTCCTCTGTCGGATTGAAATCTGCAGGACTGTTAATAGAGTAGCCTACTGTGTAGTCCACGAATAGAACATCATAGACTGTAACCAAAAGACGTTGCCAATCTGACCCAAAGATCTGAACTATCGTTTCTTCTCGTGGAATCCAATGGATGACTCCGTTGCGTGCAACAGCATAAATTTTTGTATCACTTGCTATTTTAATCAGACGAGTGCCGGCACGATACGTAATATTGCCCGCCAATGGAATGGCTGCCACCTGAGCATCTGAGAGGGACCGAATCAGTGGACGAAACCGCACGGAAGGAAACCAGGAATGAAAAACGTCGTCTGTCTGAATTGCGTATCTTTTACAATCTTTACCGTACCAAAAGAGAAAGCTTAAACTCTCCGCAGAGATTAAAGATCCTGGTGGTACAGTTGCACTCGTTGTTTCTTGTTTTTCTAAAATTTCCTGCAACTCGTGGATTTGACGTTCCAAATCACCCGTCTGGCCAATCGCTAATTTACTCGCATTCTTCTTCAATGCTTCAATCTGCTTATTTCCCTCTTCTTGGACTAATTGCAACCGTGCTTCCATTGCCACTTCGAGTGCGCTTGAAGTCGCACGTTTAAACTCATCCAACTGTCGTTGGTGTTCATCCTTCTCTTCTTGGAGCTGTTTCTTACTATCACTACTTAACTTATAGACCAAAAAGGTCGCTCCGATCGCCAATAATCCGACCGTCAGAGAGAGAACACCCACCATCACTCCATACGGGTTATACCAAAGGGAGAGTTGTTGGTTGGTTTTCTCAACAATCTCAAGATATGAAGCCTGGCTCAACTGTAGATCGATGGGAGGTATCACGGGTTGGAGAAGATTGTCTGGATACATAGATCCTCTTTCAAATTACTCCTTTAACCCTCCCCTCCCCCATCTGAACTTTCCGCTGCCACAAACATTATTTCTTTCCAGCTAGATTGCAGATTAAGTAACGTCATGTCGGAGAGTTTGTACCAGATAAAATCTTTTGAATCTGTCTTTCTCGATAGGTTTTTGAGATGTTTAACATTCCATATACATATACTCTCTTTACCCAATTTGCCTGCAATAGTTTCAAGGTAAAAATGATTTCTGCACCCAGGTGCTCCCGTTTCTTCTGTATATCCTCCAGATGCTTGCGTACCGTTTCCGTATCCTCTTTTAGTTTTTGCTGGTTTACGTCCATGGTGACCTGATATCTGTCTTCTATTTGATTTTTCATGGCATCCATCGACAAGTCATTCAACATATCAACGTATCTACCAACTTTATTCATCCTAATATTGCAAAAACGCAAACTTGTTTCAAAGTAGACGAGCGATTCTCTTACTTTGAATTTACCAAGGCTTCTATACAAGCCATTCCCCAAAGGAAACGGCACGAAAGCATTAAGCGTAACAACGATTGGATTGGTAGCCTTGAGAATACCATCGCACTCATTGACATTCACCACTGAATAATAAAGAGAATCTACAACGTATTCGTATATCCTCTTTAATTCCTCAATAATTTCCTTGCGTTCTTTCCACTTAGACAAGATTCGTTCACCGAGAAGAAAAAAGAGAAAGGCGAAAAATGCACCTAAAAAACTACTCGCTATTACCACGAAGTCTTCTACCTCCATCTTGGTTAAAAAGTCGTACATCATATCTGGTACTATAGGCCGAACTCGACATTGTCCGGTTACCCCTCAATCTTCTTTCTATTCACCCTATCTTTGCTCCATTATCTGCGTTTTCCACTGCTCCAATCGTCGTTTTTTAAGTCTTATTGACGCAGTAGTCTTAAGCACTTTCTCCTAAAATCTATTAATCGTTACGGATGAGTAACCTTTACTTTATGCCCTTATTTTAGCTACTTTTTACCCTATCTTATAACATCTACTAAAAAGTGGCCTCGTAATACGTATTCCGTGCCTGACCAGCTTGCCGCACCAATCCCATATCACGCATCTTACGCAGATCATAGCTAATAGTCTGTTCTGGCACGTCCGGCAGTAGCGCCTCTACGTCGCGCCGCGTGATACGGTGCTTATCCATTACTTGCCCCCATATTGCAAGCTGTCGATCGTTGAGTTGACTCAATCTTTCACCAGGCAAGATTACCTTGAAGCTGTTAGATGAATTTTTGAATATCGGTGGCAAGAGTCCCCACTCCTCCATCTTGGTAAAGACAATATCAATGCCGCGACCATATTCCTCTAAATAATCCATATCGTTCAGGCGCGCGGCAATGATTTTATTCCGGCTCATTTGTGCCGTCTTAATGTTCTCAACAGTAACACCTGGCGGCAGGTTGCCTGGGTTGAATACCTCTATACGATCTTCAAACACATTAACCTGTGTATACGTCTCCGCAATGCGGTAATCGCGGTGTATAACGGCATTCGCAATAATTTCGCGTATCGCCTTTTCAGGGTATTCGTACTTCTCCACGCGTTTGGTTCCGATAATTTCAGCGCGTTTAGGAATGTTGCGCAGAATAAATGCCTGCATAGCATCTATCTGTTCATCAAGAGTACCTACTATGTCCGCTTTATCGAGAATATCGGTATGAGCACCCGATCCTTTGTAGCGCACGCAACGGATAACATAACGCTCGAATTGGTGTTTCTGTTGCGGCGGCTCTTTGGCAAAAATAAGGTAACCAGCAATCGTGGGACGCAGAACGCCTTCGTGATCTTTCAATACACCAATATTTGCGAGTACGTCTGCTGACGTACCACCGTGAGCAATATCACGCCCTGTTTTCTGTGCGCTCTTTTGCAAAAATCGTTTAATTTTGTCCATCGAGAGATCGGCCTCAGTAAGACCATCAGCAACATGGCTATCAAAATCGTCTCCTTGTGCATTGCGGATATAGTCGTACATTTCTTCCTCAGTCATTCGACGATCTGTATTTCCGTCTCGTACATAAGCACCTGATGGTAAACCAAGAGCTCTAATATAATACGGCTTCGAATGGTTCTGACACTTAGGAACGTATATGGCGAGTACCGTTTTCCCTCTCAAAGAAAGGAGGTGATAGCCAAACCGCAATACAACATTCATGTCCGACGCCGCAAGATTTGTCATACGTTCCTGCGCATCGGAGCTATTCGTCACACCAACAACTTGAAATGACTTCTGTGGTGTTTCGGCAACACCCAATACAATAACCCCGCCTTCTGTATTTCCAAAAGCAGAAACACTTTGTTGTATAGATGTTTTTGGAAACCCACCGCGTGCATCCTTAAACTCCACCTTGTCTGTCTCTGTATTTGCCGCAACCGCTTTTTCAATTTCTATAAGAATTTCTTCTTCAGACATATATTCTATATTTCAAACCCTACTTTTTTGAGTTGCTTTTTGATCTCTTCATTTAATTTCTCTTCTTCAGCCATCTGTGCTTTCAACTGGCCAGTGAGCCGGGTCATTTTTTCCGCAAATGGTTCTGTATCTTCTACACTGTCCGGAATGCCAACATAGCGCCCAGGTGTAAGGACGTATCCATGCTTTTGGATATCTGCCATCGTAGCGGACTTGCAAAAACCCCTGATGTCTTCGTATGTATTTTCCTTCTGCCGCCACTCGTGATACGTACCGACAATTTTTTTGATGTCTTCCTGGGTAAAGTCACGGTGCGTACGATCAACCAAATACCCCATCTCGGACGCATCAATAAACAGTACTTCACCTGTGCGTTTTCGATCACCATTCCCAAGACGTTTGCGCGAGATAAACCACAAACAGGCAGGGATACCGGTGTTGTAGAACAGCTGCTTTGGGAGCGCTACGATGCAGTCCACTAAATCTGCATCCACAATTTTCTTGCGGATCTCCCCTTCCCCACTCTGATTGGAGGACAACGAACCATTCGCCAACACCATCGCCATCACCCCTTTTGGCGCGAGATGAAAGATTATGTGCTGCATCCATGCAAAGTTCGCGTTTCCAGATGGCGGCAGACCGTACTGCCAACGCGGATCGCTCTGCAAGATTTCCTGCCCCCAATCGCTTTGATTGAACGGCGGATTAGCAAGAATGTAATCAGCACGCAAATCAGGGTGTGCATCTTTCAAAAATGAACCTTCGTTGTTCCACTTCACCTGTGAACCATCAATCCCACGAATCGCAAGGTTCATGCGAGCAAGACGGTAAGTCGTGTGATTGCTTTCTTGACCGTAGATAGAGATGTCATCCAAACGACCACGATGTTCCTTTACGAATTTTTCACTCATGATGAACATGCCGCCTGAACCACAGGCCGGGTCATACACACGACCGTGTAATGGCTCAATCATCTCTACCATCAATTCCACGATAGACTTAGGTGTATAGAACTGACCGCCTTTCTTTCCCTCAAGCGACGCAAACTCTCCAAGGAAGTACTCATACACACGACCCAGAACGTCCTTGGATTTTGCCGCTTCGTCCCCAAGCGCAATATTGCCGATCAGATCGATGAGCCCCCCAAGCGCCATCTTGTCCAAATTTGGGGAGGCGAACACTTTCGGCAAAACACCTTTGAGCGTTGGGTTTGCCTTTTCAATGGCGTCCATGGCCGCATCTAAATCTTTCCCCACAGTGGGAAGTTTGGCGCGAGCATGGAGATAGGACCACCGTGCCGTCGGAGGCACCCAAAAGACGCTTTCCGCTGCATATTCATCTGGATCCTCCGGATTCGCCCCTGCATATTCTCCTTCTCCCGTAAGCAGCTTTTGGTGCAGTTCCTCAAAACTATCGGAAATGTACTTGAGGAAAATCAAACCAAGCACCACATGCTTGTATTCGGCGGCGTCGATGTTTTTGCGCAACTTATCCGCCGCAGCAAATAACTGTGTTTCAAAACGACCTTCTTCTTTCTTATTTTGGGTTGTTTTTGCCATACGTACGAAAGGTTTTTCTCTTACTTATCCCCAAAAACTGAGGAGTAGCACCTATCTAAGAAACATGGTATCTGATTTCCGGTTTTCCTTCACTTCGGCCATGGCGTCAGCCGGTTCGTCCTGGATACCCAATCCCGCATTCCGTACCATCCAACCGTGCCCACCCGTCGCATCCTTGGTACACTGGATACGGTTTCCCCTTGCCCTCCCCTATGCCCCGCTTGTACGTAAAACGCGCCTATGAACCCGCGGTGCCCGCCGATGGCATGCGTATTCTGGTGGATCGTCTGTGGCCGCGCGGCGTAACGAAGGCAGCCGCCCATATCGACCAATGGGCGAAGGACGCGGCACCCAGCACGGCGTTACGTCAATGGTTCCACGAGGACCCGGACCGTCGCTTCGCCGCCTTTTCTAAAAAATACACCGCCGAGTTGAAGGGAAATCCGACAGCGGCCGACCTGCGGAAAACCGTGCGCGCCACCACGGGCGCTGTGACCCTCGTGACGGCTGCCAAAGAACCCGAACGGTCGCACGTACCGGCGCTGCGCACATACCTGCGGAAATAAGAAACGCCGCGCCCCGCAACGGGCGCGGTTTTCGTTTGCCGCAACAAAAAACACCCTCCCCCGCGTGAGCGAGAGAGGGCAGAAGATGGAACGGGCCGCAGATCGAGCTGCCGAGCGTACCCGCAGATGTAGGCGTCAGTCCCAGAACGGTTCCCACGTCTGGCCGTCCACCAGCACGATCGGTTCCCCGTCCGTGCGGCGGGCGATGTGGGCGTCTTGGAACGGGCCGTCCACGTAGTCGGCCCAGAACACGTATGCCCCGGCCGACACGCCCGGCTTGGCCAGCACGAGCGGCGTGCCGTCGCGGCGCAGGCCGTAGGAAACCACGCGCCACTGGCGCCATCCGGCCGGGCCGGGCTGCAGGAGAAACGTCTCCTTCCCCTGCTCCGCCAGCCAGTAGCGGAACCCGATGACGTGCTCATACCGGCGCACCGCGCGGTACGCGGGTCCGGCATCCGCCCCGTCGGCGAAACGCCAGCCCGTACGCTCCCGCTTCAGCAGGAGCGGGAAACAGTGCTCCGTCAGCGGACCGGTTTCCTTGCAGGCACGTCCGGCCTCCAGGGATTCCCCTGCCGCGAGCGGCTCGGGGAGAAGAACAGACGGCGGCGCATGCGAACGTGCCAGGACCGCAAACGGCGCGGCGGTGAGAAAGAGGAACGCGACAGCGATGACGCGCACGGACGTCTCCTTTGTGTGCTCCCCGGCGGCATGCCGGAGAACGCGCAGCATACAGGGAACCGGCCGCCCGGTCAATCCTCCCCGCGCACGCCTTCCTTCCACGGGACGAAGTCGAACGCGGACAAACGCGCGTCCAACTCCTCCGGACGGTCGATGCGAAGGTCGTACGGCACGTACCGGATGCCGATACGCCCCGCCGCCTCCCCGAACGCCGGGACGTCGTCCACGAAGACGATTTCTTCGGGCGCGCAGCCGGCGATCTGCACCACGTGCGTGAAAAACGCCTCTTCCGGCTTGGCGGCGCCGACCTGGTAGGAGAGGCAATGCGCGTTGCACAGGCCATGCACGCCCATGGCGGTCAACCGGCGGTGCCGGATTTCCTCCACGTTGGACGCGGCGACGATGCGCACGCCGCGGGCTCGGAGCGCTTTCCAACGGGACACGACGGCCGGATTGGCCGTGAAGACGTCGCTGAACGCACGGTCGAACTCCTCGTCCGTGCAATGCGGCGCCCCGCCGAGCAGCGCCCGCCAGGCTCCGCGGAACGCCGGCGTCGTCAGCTCGCCGCGGGAATACGCGGCAAACGAACCGTCTTTGTGAAACAACAGGTCATGCAATGCCCGCGCGGACATCGGGTGCGCGCAATGCGGGTGCAACGCGCTCGCCGTCCGCCCGTTGTCGAAGTCGACGACGACCCGTCCCCAGTCCGTTGCAAGAACGCGGACGATCGGTTTGCCGCAAGCCATGGCGTACCTCCTGGCGGAACCATTCCGCGCGCGGAACCTAGCAAAAAACACGCACCCGGTCAACGGGCACGTGTTCTTTTTGTCGGGCGGTTTCCCCGCCGTCGGTTCGCTTGCGGCTAGCTCCGTTCGGAGCCGCGCACCAGGGCGTTGGCCAACATGCTGACCAGCCACAGCAGCAGGGCGCCCAACAGCGCCGGCACGAACCCGTCCACCTCGAAGCCGGGCACCAGCGTCGCCGCCAGCCACAGCAGCAGGGCGTTGATGACGATGGTAAACAGACCGAGCGTCAGGATGTTCACCGGCAGGGTGAGCACCAGCAGGATGGGCCGCAAAAACGCGTTGATCAGCCCGAGCACCAGGGCGCCGAGCAAGGCGACCCAGAACGTTTCCACGTGGATGCCGGGGATGAGATACGCCACGCCCATCAGGGCGAGGGCGACGAGGACCCATCGAAGAATAAGGTACATAGCGGACGAATGGCTACGGACGTTCGTAAAACTTCGCCTCGATGTCCTTCACCTTGTTCTCGACCTCGGCGAGCTTGGCCTTGCAGAAGGCGGCCAGCTCGAGGCCGCGTTCGAATTTTTTGAGACCCTCGTCTACGTCCGGGTCGCCCTGTTCGAACCACTGGGCGACGGTCTCGAGTTCTTCAAACGCCTTGGCGAAGGATTTGGGTTTGGATGCGGACATAGTATATCACGTTAAACCAGCGATTGTTGGCCGCGGCGGGTGCCCGCGCGTTCCACGCGGGCGTCGAAGGAGCCGCGGGCCAGCTGCACGGACACGGCTTGGCCAGGAACGAGGCCGGTCGCGGAGGAAAGAACGGCGCTCGTGCCGTCTGCCGTCCGCACAATAGCATAGCCGCGGGCGAGCACGCGCGCCGGGTCCACGTTCTTGAGCAGGCGTTCCATGCCCGCCAGGCGTTCGCGCAGCGGCGGCAGCCAGGCGCCCACCCGTTCGTGCAACAGGGCGAGCACGCGGGCCACGTCGTCGCGACGGTGGCGCAAGGCGTGGGCCATGCCGCGCGCGGCGGTTTCCGTCCGGTGGCGCTTTTCCGCCAGCGCCTGCCGCAGCCGCGCCGCCATGAATTCCGCCGACGCCTCCAGTTCCGCCTGGACTTCCCGGCGGTTGGGCACGGCGCGCTCCGCCGCGTTGCTCGGCGTGGACGCGCGCATGTCGGCGGCGAAGTCGCACAGCGATTCGTCCCGCTCGTGCCCCACCCCGACGATCACGGGAATGCGCGCTTGGAACACGGCGCGCACCACCTGTTCGTCGTTGAAAGCGTGCAAATCTTCCAACCCGCCGCCGCCGCGCACCAGCACCAGCACGTCGGGCCGGTCGTCTTCGGGCAGGCGGTTGAAATGGGCGAAGGCCTCGAGGATTTCGGGGACCGCCTCGCGCCCCTGCACGTGGACGTGGGTGAAATCCACCCGCACGCCGCCCCAGCGGTTGCCCAGCACCCGCAGGAAGTCGCCGTACGCCGCGGCGTCGCGCGAGGTGATGAGCCCGATGCGCTCCGGGAACCGCGGAATCGGCCGCTTGCGCCCGGCGTCGAACACGCCTTCGTCCCGCAGCTTCGCCTTCAGCAATTCGTACGCGCGCTTGAGCGCCCCCTCCCCCACCGGCTCCACGGCGTCCACGTTCAGCTGGAACTTCCCGAAGCGCGCCGAGACAGTCGGCCGGCCGCTGACGCGCACGCGCATGCCGTCTTCGATCGGCGTGTGCATCTGCCAGGCGGTCATGAAGCACTTGAGCACGGCCTGCGCCCCCTCGTCCTTCACGTCGAAACTCACCCATTTCCCATGGGACACGCGCAAATCGGACACCTCACCTTCCACCAACAGGTCGCGCGGCACGGCCGCGAGCGCCTTGTTTACGAGGGCGAGATAATCGGTGACGGTCAAAATGACGGGTTCGGACATATTCAGACGCACACATCGACGCGCAAGGGCGCGTGGTCGGAAATTTCTGCCGGCAGGACGGAAAAACGTTCCACCTGCACGCGTCCCGAAACGAAAACGTAATCGGCGAACTTTTCCGGTTTCGTATAGAGAGACGTGCGCGTCGAGGAAACGCCATGTTCCCGCACCAGATTACGGAAACCGGCCTCTTCAAGCAACCGCAGGCTTTGCGTGTCCGGATTCACGTTGAAATCCCCGCAAAAGACGACGTCCGGCGGCAACTCCTTCAAGACACCGAGAAGGCGTCGCGACTGCTCGATCCGCTCCTCGGAATCGCCCTTGCCCTGCCCGTTCCACAATCCGTGGAAGTTGAGGACCGCAAGCGGACCGTTTGCCGTCTGCAAAACGACGTACTGCACGTTGCGGGCGTGTTTTCCAATGTCCTCCTCCGGCTCGTATCCCTTGTGACGATGGACGAACGCTTCTCCTTCTTGAAGAACGGTCCATGTCTTCTTCACCAGGAGGTACAGGCCGTAATGGTCCCGGTAGTGCGGGCGGAAAAATCCGACGTGGTCCGGCAAGGCGCGTGCGATCTCCTGCATGCCTTCCGTCAGCACGCCGTCGAACGTCTGATTACTGGCAACCGTCCGCCCAGGCGGAATCTCATATGGAGCCGACCAAACCTCCTGCAGGCAGAACACGTCCGTTTCGGCGTTCGACCGGAAGAAATCCAAAAGCGGCCCGTGCCCGGCACGCCCGCCCCACGTATTAAGCGTAATGATGGTCATACCTTAGGGCCGCACCACCAGAATGCGGCGGGCGTCGGACAGGTCGCCCGCGGCGGAATCCCAGTCCCGGATCGCGCGCATGAAGCCCTCGATGGGATAGCGGTAGTTCTCCCCGCGGCGCGTGCCTGGGTCGTTGACGATAAAATGCGTGTCCGTGTACCCGCGCACCACCAACATGTGGTAGTTCGGGCCGGGCGGGGTGAAATACGGGTTGCCCAGCTCGCGGCCGGCCGCCGGCACGATCACCGGATAGCCGGACGCCACGATGCGCTTGATGTCGTCCGCCGTGGGGTCGTCGAGCACCTGCACGCGGCTGTATCCGTACAGCTGTTCCGCCACGATGCCCATCTGCATGGCCGTCGAATCCTTGTTCGCGCCGAACAGCACGTCCTGGAAATCGGCGATGCGGCGCAGTTCTTCTTCCACGTCGTCCACGGGCAGCACCCCTTCCCCGTCGCCTTCGTAAAAACGATGGACCATGAGCAAGGACGCTTCCTCGCAGGTGTCCTGGTGGAATTCGTCCCAATTCGCCGTGGGCGCTTGCGGCGTGAACGGCACGGCGAGGTTGAACGAAGCGGGAACCTGGAAACCGGAAGACGGCGGAGGTTCAACGGGAGGAGGCTGCACCGGAGGCGTGGAAGGTTCCACGGGTGGCGGCTCAACGGGAACAACCGGCAATTCTTCCACCGGCATCAACTCGTCATCCAACGGCTGCTGGGCGTCTTCAAACGAAACGGCCGCGGGCAACGGCGGTTCGTTCCACGTGCGCCACACGTCCGCCAACCGATCTTGCTGTGCGTAAACCACGAACCCCAACGCCAAAAGGAC
>Ga0265293_10008294_pt1 | contig 15475 bp, 24 predicted proteins | sample Munlanlewell138R_FD_192505 | JGI IMG/M metagenome (GOLD analysis project Ga0265293, IMG submission 192505) | Leachate microbial communities from a municipal landfill in Southern Ontario, Canada - Leachate well 138R | ecosystem: Engineered > Solid waste > Landfill > Unclassified | place: Canada...
GTATGTATTGCGTTGAAATGTTTCTTACATCTGCGGAGCATCTTACCGAAGAACTGTGTGATACCCTTTATAACACATGGAATGCTCAATACCCTATTGATGGGTTGGTCATTGATATTAACTCATCAGAACTCAGGGCTTCATTAGGTAGAGAGGTTAATATGAATCCTGCGTATGCACGTGCTTTGAAGTTTGATAAGTGGTCTGGGGATCAGGAAACAACCATTATTGGTCATGATTTTGAGATCAGCAAACAAGGTAAACTCAAAGGTGTTGTTAAGTTTGACACACTTTATTTTGAGGGATCAGAGGTTAATCAGGCTACTTTTTATAATGCCAACTTCCTAATGACTTATATGCTGTATAAAGGGGTCAAGATCTCTGTTAAGAAATCTGGTGATATCACTCCTAAAATTATTAGGGTTGAAGGCGTTTTAATTCCTACAAAAGATCAGTATAAGAATGAGAAGGAATATCGAGAAGCTGTTAACCAGGCTAATAAACATATTTCAACCATTCAGCTGCTCAGTAGTAACTTTACATCATTAAAGATTTCTGAATGCCCATATTGTGGAAGTCATTTACAATGGGATGACACCAAAACTGAGCTCATCTGTGACAACCATTCTGGTTGCAGGGGTATTGCACTCAGTAAACTCGATCACTTCTTCACCACTGCAGGTATTGAAGAATTTGGTCGTCCGAGCATTATTGCACTGTATGATGCCGGTTACACTACTATCAAAGATATTTTGTCAATCAGCAGAAAACAATTAGCCTCAATTCCAGGCTTCGGTAATGCTTCTGCTGATGTTATTCTCAGTCAGTTTGAGAAACTTCTAAACCCTGGCATCAGTATTGCAAAGCTGACTCATGCGTTGGATGTGTTTGAGGGTATGCTGGGTGAAAAGACTGTTCAGCTTATTTTGGACTCCTTACCTAATGAATTTCCTGATTTTAAGATGGAATCTGTGGTAGCAATCAAGGGAGTAGGTGAGATAACTGCAACCCAGTTTCTGATCGGTTTTGAAGCGTTTAGAGAGGAGTTATTATATATTGATCACCTTATATCAATTAACCAGATAACCACTCCTAAAACAGCTGTAATTGGCTCGAAATACGCTAATATGTCAGTTTGCTTCTCAGGGGTTAGGGATAAAGCCTTGGAAGACGAAATTACTGCTCAGGGTGGTAAGATTGCTTCGGGAGTCTCAAAGACAACTTCGCACCTCATTGTTGCCGACGTTACACAGGGGACTTCCAAAACCGTAAAGGCACGTGAATTGAATATTCCTATTTTAACAATTGAACAATTTAAAGCACTGTAACCATGGAGATAGAAATCAATGGTATCAAATACCAAAAGACTATTGAATCACCTAAACGTATGCCTAAATGCAATGATTTATATACATTGTTAGGGTAGTTAAGGGTAAAGAATACAGTTGCCCCAAGTGTGGAAAGCAAGAGGATGATTATGATATAAGCGAAGGATATAACGTAGATGATGAAAACTACCCAAAATGCTATAATGAAAGAAAAGGTGGAACAATAGACGGTAACTACTGGGATTGGGATGAAGTACACCGCTGCACTGGATGTGGAACAAAGTACTGGTTTAGAAATGGGGTGTATTAATTGTACCTAACGTGCGGAATTTAGCACAAAACTTGAATTGAAACACTAATTAAAAAATAAAAACGAAGGGATGGGGGAAACTTAGAGTACCCAATAATTAAAATCAATATAAAATGGAAGAATTAACACCAATGTTAGAAAAATTAGCGGAAAAATTAGGAACGACTACCGAATACTTATGGGGCGTTTTGTTAAAACAAGCACCAATAACCGCTGTAACTGAATTAGTATATCTGATACTGGTAGTCTTGTGCGGAATCACTCTTTACAAAATACACAAAAGACTATCAAAAAAAGTTGATGGTAATAACAGTATTTATTATGAGTCTGAAGAATTAGTAATAGTACCAATGGTTATTGCCACAATTATATGGGCTATTCTGTTTATTATCTGCTTTCTCTCAATAGGATCGATAGTAACTGGATTTTTAAATCCTGAATACTGGGCTTTAGACGAGATTATGAGTTTGATTAAGTAGGTGGCGTGGGCTTTTTTCTTTTTTGTTCAAATACCCACAAACTTTAATACGAATAAAGAACGTAGCACTTGCACACAACGTGCCTCGTGTATGCGTAGGGCTAATTATTAACACAAAACTTAAATAGAGATGGACATACAAGCAGAAGTTCAAAAAATACACCACCAGTTTGGTGTTAGCGAAAAAGCTAATTATGAAATACAAAAGCTATTTGACAAATCTATCAAAGAAGCAGTAACTGAAGCCTTACGCATACACGATGTTGTAGAGCGAAGCGAACAGTTAATTTGCCCTCATTGTGGAAAATACAAAAGGGTGCAAGGCAATGGAATTATGCACCAATTATGTGAATGCGGATAATAGGCAAATTAATTGCCTACAACGGTTTGGCTATGTTGCGTAGCCGATTTTGAAACTGAAATTATAATTTAAAAACAGATATTGATATGAAAACAAAAGATTCAAATTTACCAGAAAACAAGGCTATGCAATATGAGCCTGTGTTATGCACCGTTATTAAGCGATGCAAAGACTGTAAACACTATAAGCAACACAGATGCTTACAAATGATTGATGACGTTCCAGAAATGGCAGTTATTAGATTCCCAAATGCTGTTACTAAATGCACTATGTTTGAAAAACAATAATGGTGCATAACGGTTGATATGTACACCTTTCACAAACAATCAATTCTTGACACAATTAAACAAATTGAATAATGGCTAAACGTAAAATTACTGGTATATGGATCCCTATCAACCTTTGGGAAGATGAAAACCTAACTCGAATAGAACGTGATGCGCTGACTGAGATACTCCATTTTGACAAAGGAGAATTAGGGTGCTTTGCATCGAATAATTACTTTGGTAAGATCCTGCAGGTATCAGCCAGTCGGGTAAGTCAAGTAATTTCATCATTGAAGGCTAAAGGTTATATCGATGTTGAAGTTACTTATAAGGCTGGTTCTAAAGAAGTTGACCGTAGAACAATTACAATCAACTACCTAAAAATCTATATGTCTAAGGATGAAGAAGAGTATGAAAAGAAGTTGTTCCATAAACTACTGAAAAAATATGGAACAGGTATTTAAAATCCAAATGGGGGTATTTAAAATCCTAAATAGGGTATTTAAAATTCTAATGACCCCCATTAGGAAATTATTAGGATATTATAATAGCTTATTAATATAAAAGTTATTAATATAAAGTTAATAAAATAAAAAGGAACAGCGAGACGAAAAATCTCGCTGTATCAACTTTCTTTTTAAAAATAAAAAATGACTGGACATTACGAAATAATCAATCACACCCTAATGAAGTTTTCAGTACCCTATAATCAGGAGTTTATTGAAGACATCAAAGCTATTGGCAAGGCAATGTACACCAGAGAGAATAAAGCTTGGTTAATAGTGGTTGATTATACGAATAGTCATAAGATTGACTCCCTAATAAAGAAATTCAGTTTAAAGCAGTTTTTTATTAATTATGATAACTTATATCAGCCAACTAATGAAACGCTGTTAGAACGTATTAAAAACGGGTTAGAACATAAATTAACCAATTTTCAATCACCTAAACAGCCAAGGCACTATCAGATTGATGGAATTATTAAAAATCTATACTTCAAAAAGTGTATCAATGGATCAGATATGGGTACAGGTAAAACATTAACCTCAATATTCACAGTTGAATTGTATAATCTATATCCTTGTCTAATCATTGTACCTAATAGTGTAAAGTTTAACTGGCAGCGTCAGTTTAAAGAAGTATCACCTAATAAAACAATTCAGGTACTGGATTCAAAGTCAGTTATTGAAGAAGCCGATATCTACATAATCAACTATGATATCTTGTCAGCTAAGAAATCCGGTAAACGTAAGATCAATTTAAGATTCCCTGAACTTGAAAATATCAAATGGAAATCTATTATATGTGATGAAAGTCATATGCTCAAAAACAACACCAGTATAAGAACTAAGGCCGTTTCAAAATTAGCCAAGTTATCAGAGTATGTTTTTCTTCTGACCGGAACTCCGGTTATGAATCGACCAATTGAATTAGTGAGTCAGTTGAAGTTGATTGATAAGTTTGAGAATCTGTTTGGGAGTGAGTTTGAGTTTATGTATAGATATTGCGATGCGAAGAAAACAGAGTATAGAACAGATTCAAGTGGGGCTTCTAATGTTCCACAATTAAGTAAGATACTTTCACAAACCTGTTATTATCGAGTAGGGAAGAGAGAAGTGCTCACAGAATTGCCTCCTATTCAGGAAACAATGTTTGAGGTAGAGTTATCAAACCTTAAAGAATACACCAGAGCAAAGAATGACCTTATAGTTTATTTGCAAGAAAATTTCGGTAATATAGCTGCTGCTAAAGCCGAGATGGCTCAGAGCCTGGTGTTAATTAACACCCTCCGACAACTGGCTTTGAAAGGGAAGATATCAGCTATTAAGGACTGGATTGATATGTATCTGGAATCAACCGACAGGAAGCTGGTAGTGTTTGGAACTTACAATGACCCATTGGATGAGCTTTCACGTCACTACCAATCAGATCTTATCTATGGAGGTTACAATGCTGAGGAACGTCAGACCATACTGGATTGGTTTAGATTTACAGATCAACGTATACTCTTCTTAAATATGTTTGCAGGTGGCACAGGTATTGATGGGCTGCAGGATGTTTGTAGTGATATGCTGATACTTGATTTACCTTGGAGGTCAACTGATCTGGATCAGGTTGTGTCAAGAATTGAAAGAGATGGAGCAAAGTACAATATAAATGTCAACTACACCTTGGCTAAGAATACTATAGATATGGAGATGTGGGACTATATTGAGAGTAAACGGAAAGTAGTAGATCAAATAAATAAGGGTGAGACTGCAGATGAACGTAATATCGTTATTCAGATACTCAAAAATTATTTATAATCATTATAAATAATGTTAAAATTTTGTTTATTCGAATAATTATATTAATTTTATATCCTCAATTAAAAAATAACAATAAAAACTAAACTATGAAGACAATCAATGAGGTACGATTAATGGGGCATGTTGCTTCAGATGTAACAACACAAGTTCTGGATAACGGAACACAGTTTACACAATTCTCAATCAAAACCAGAGAGTTTTACAAAAGCAAAGGGGACCAAAAGAAAGAGATCAACTACCACAACTGTATTGCATGGAACTCTGTTTCTAAATCAATTGAGGAATTACTGTCTAAGAATGAACTGGTGGTCATTAAAGGGCGTTTAAAAACTAAGAGAATTGACAAAGAAGGAGAGAAATCAGTTTACAAGACAGAGGTGGTAATTGAAGATTGGACGAAGATTGGTTACACTGATGTTGATGGTTATGTCCCTGAAGATGTTGCTATTACAAGCTAAGAATGAAGATTTTTACTGACGGCAGTTGTTATTATAAATCGCGAGCAGGTGGTCTGGGAGTTTATATTCTCAAAGATGATGGATCAGAGGTATTCATATCTGAAGGCTACCAACCAACAACTATCAGTAGAATGGAAGGGTTTGCATTGCTGAGAGCTTTACAAACTCTTCCTTCTTTATTTGAAGAGAGGGTGGATTTATATAGCGACAGTGAGTATGTTATCAAAACCTTTACTGAAGGCAGACATATAAGATGGCAGATGATGAATTTTATAGGAGTAGCTAATGAAGATATGTGGCGTAAAATATTTAGGGAGATGAGCCGTATTCAATACACTATTCACTTCCACCATATAAAAGGTCACCAGAAGGATATAACAGATGAATTGGTATTCGGTAACAACATGGCTGACCTATTAAGTAATTACAAGAATTTTAAAACATATAAAAACGACAAAGAATTATGATTACAAGAATCGTAAAGTTTGAAGATGAGGCACGTCAGAAATTAGCGGCAGGAGTTGATATTGTTGCTAATGCCGTTAAAGTAACATTGGGTGCCAGAGGGAGAAACGTGATCATAGGTGACCCAGGGCGTAGTCCCCATATCACAAAGGATGGTGTAACAGTGGCTCGATCAATATTTCTGGAAGATCCTATTGAAGATATGGGTGCTCAGATTGTTAAAGACATTGCACAGCGGACTAATGACCATGCTGGTGACGGAACTACAACTGCTACTGTATTAGCCCAGGCTATTTACAAGAAAGGGTTGAAAATGATAGCAGCCGGTAACAACCCGATGATGCTTAAAAGGGGCATTGATAAGATGGCCTCTATCGTCGTGAGTCAACTGAAAGCAATGGCTGTTCCGGTTGGAGATAACATTGTAAACGTTGCCACAATATCCGCCAATGGAGATGAATCAATCGGTAATATTATAGCCAATGCAGTTACCACAGTCACAAAGGATGGAGTTATAACTGTTGAGGAGTCATCAGGTCTCGAAACAGTATTGGAGATTGCTGAGGGGATGCAGTTTGATAAAGGGTATCTGTCTCGTTACTTTGTAACTGACATGATACGTATGGAGTGTGTTTTTGATAAACCGCTCCTGTTGCTATATTCAGGAAGAATCGGTTCACTGCAGCAACTACTCAGAACCATGGAGATCTCAAATGAAAGCAAGAGACCTGTAGTCATTATGGCTGATGACATTAGTTTGGATGTGCAGAATTGGGTTACTATGAATAAGATCCAAGGTACAGTCCAGGTGTGTTTGTCAAAACCTCCATCTTTCGGTGATAACCGTAGAGACATGCTCGAAGACATCTCCTATTTAACTGGGGGAATAGTTATGAAAGAAGATGTTGGTTTGAAAGCAGAACATATCACACTCGACCAATTAGGTGGTTGTGAGCGAATCATAATTACTCAGGATTCTACCACTATTATAGGTGGTTACGGAGCAAAGGGGGACATTGAAAAACGGGTTGAGCAGGTTAAATACCAGATAGCTAATACTACATCAGGGTATGATAGAGAGAGATATGAAGAACGGCTTGCTAAGTTAGTAGGTGGTGTAGCTGTATTGAAGGTAGGTGGTAGTTCAGAGATGGACATAAAAGAAAAGAAGGACAGATTTGATGATGCTTTGAATGCAACCAAGGCAGCAGTAGAAGAAGGCATCATTCCTGGAGGTGGTATCCCACTCTTAAGCCTAAGCCTTATTAATACAGCTAAATTTGAATCTCTATCTTTTAGAACGATGGAGGAACAATTGGGGGCTAAGATCATACTTCAAGCTATAAGGGAACCATTTAATTGTATTGTAACTAATGCTGGGTATTCACCTGATTTAGTTATGTCAGACATGAAAGATCATGATTCAGGACATGGTATAAACGTTGATACAGGAGAGATAGTGGATATGGTAAAGAACGGGATCATTGATCCAGTAAAAGTACCAAGAATCGCATTGGAAAATGCAGCCTCTATTGCTGGATTACTATTAACCACTGAATGTGTGATTGCTGATAAGGAAGCACCTAAAAACAATTAATCGTATGGCAGACTATTTTGTAAGAATAAACGAAGATATTGCTTTTGAGATAAATGGGTTAGAAGGTTTTGATGATTTATATATCAGTGAGCAAGATATATCAGAACATTTCAGAGCCCAATATATTCATCAGTTTGACAGCAATATCCCACTCAAAGATATGAAGTTTGAGCCAATATTAATTGCAGTAGATAAAGTAAGATTCAAGTCATTGCTTCAAAAACTTAGAGAGAAGACTGGAGTCGATTATAGTTTTGTAAAATCAATCCCAATCACTATTGCAGCTAATGGGAATGAAGTAATTCGCGTAATTAATTCAGAACACAATTAATATAATATGACAAGAGACCAAGTGTATAACTCAGCACTTTCTTACTTTAAAGGAGATCAGTTAGCAGCATCTGTATGGACTGACAAGTATGCCCTTAAAGACAAAGAAAGTGTTTACTATGAAGCCACCCCTGACGATATGCATCGACGGTTGGCAAAAGAATTTGCCCGCATTGAGAAGAAGTATAAGAATCCAATGTCAGAAGAAGAGATCTATCAATTATTGAAAGATTTCAAATATGTAGTCCCCCAGGGGAGCCCAATGGCTGGGGTCGGGAACAATTTTGTAAATATTTCACTCAGTAACTGTTTCGTAATTGGAAACAATAAAGCAGCAGATTCGTATGGGAGTATACATAGGACTGATGAAGAACAGGTGCAGATAATGAAACGTAGAGGTGGTGTTGGACACGATCTATCCCACCTGAGACCCCACGGTAGTTACGCTAATAATGCGAAGTTGTCAGGTTTATCAGGATCGGCGGCATATGCTGAGCGTTATTCAAACTCTACTAAAGAGGTGTCTCAGGGCGGGCGTAGGGGTGCTTTAATGCTTACTATGCATATTAAACACCCAGATTGCGAAAGATTTATAGACTCAAAACTTGAATCCGATAAAATAACCGGAGCCAATATATCCGTTAAGATCACAGACGAGTTTATGAGGGCAGTGAAGAATGACGAAGATTTTACCCAAACATTCCCGATTGATCTTAAACCTTATGATTCTTGTTTAGTTGGGTTTGATTCGGATTACGAGTCTTTAGAGTATGATAAATTGTATTCGCTAGGAGGAGGCTGCTATGCGAAGAAAGTTAAAGCTAAGAAGATATGGAGTAAGATCATCACTAATGCATGGAAGTCAGCGGAACCAGGGGTGTTGTTTTGGGATAAGGTTATATCAGAATCACCTGCAGATTTCTACTGGCCAACAGTGTCAACAAACCCATGTGGTGAATTACCTTTGACTCCATATGATTCCTGCAGACTACTACTTTTGAATCTATATTCGTTTGTAGATCACCCATTCAGTACTCCTAAATTAGATAGTGTGAAGTTATTTGATGTAGCTTACAAAGCTCAGAGACTGATGGATGATATTGTTGATCTTGAGATTGAAAAGATTGATAACATAATCAAAAAAATCAAATCTGATCCTGAGGATGACGACATTAAAACAGTTGAGTTAAACCTTTGGAATAAGATAAAAGACAAAGCGTTAATGGGGAGAAGAACTGGATTAGGAGTAACTGCGGAGGGGGATATGATTGCTGCTATGGGATTGATATATGGTTCAGATGAAGCTATTAAATTGTCTGAGCAGGTGCACAGAACGATTGCTCATGCCAGTTACGTCTCCTCTATTGATATGGCTGAGGAGCGTGGGGCATTCCCAGTATTCTCACATGAAGAGACTTCTGATTTTCTTACTCGTATTATAGGTGAACTGAATAGTAATGATCTTCATAAATATAAAACGTACGGAAGACGTAACATTGCTAACCTCACTATTGCACCAGCCGGGTCAGTAAGTATCCTAACCCAAACGACATCAGGGGTTGAACCAGCCTTTATGGTTAGTTACAAACGTAGACGCAGGACAGAAGATAAGAATAAGGCAACATTCACAGATGATCATGGTGAGATGTTTGAAGACTTTTTCGTATTCCACCATAAATTTGAGGAATGGTATAATAAGAATTGGTTCAAACATTGCGGAGTTCAAGCATTTGATATTGATTACAAGAAACCTCTTGAAGACTTTAGTGAAACTGAGATTAGTAAACTGATAAGTAAATCCCCATATCATAATTCTACCGCTAATGAGATGGATTGGGTTAGTAAAGTTAAGTTGCAAGGGGCAGTTCAGAAGTGGGTTGATCACAGCATTTCGGCCACCACAAATATCCCTAAACAGACTACAATTCAGACTGTCTCAGAGATATATATGGCAGCGTGGAAAAGTGGCTGTAAAGGGATGACAATATACCGAGACGGAAGTCGATCAGGAATATTGGTTGGGGTGGATGATAACAGTGAAGATATCAAGTATATGGATGCTATAAAACGTCCTAAGGAGCTTCAATGTGACATATATCACAAAACATCATTAAAGAAGAATTGGATGATTCTGGTTGGTTTATACAAAGGTAAACCATATGAGATATTTGCCTTCCCTGAACTGGACAATTCTAAATTCCCAGTTAAGATTGATAAGGGAACAATTACAAAGGTCAAATCCAAGTGTTATAAGCTTACTGGTAAAGATGGGGACAAGCAGTATGAGGTAAGTAACTTCATTGATATCATCGGGGAGGAAGGCCAGGTATTGACACGTAAGTTCTCAATGATGCTCCGACACAGGATAGATCCTAAATGGATAATAAGAGAGATTGAGGAGTTTTCAATCATTACGTCATTTGATAAAGTAATCCAGAGGGTACTTAAGAATTATGTTAAAGACCTTAACTTGGGTAAGTGTGAAGTATGCGGAGCAGAATTACGTAATGAGGGTGGTTGTTCGGTATGTCCTGATTGTGGTTTTTCTAAATGCAATTAGGCTATGGCAAACCACGAGATAACTACTTCCAGTCAGAATAACGAAAATAAAAAACAAGCTGAGAAGGTGTTAGAGGAGCTAAAGAAGCGTGAGAAGAATATGAAGAGCACTAAAAGTATATCAATTGATAAGCATGGTAAAGTTACTATAAGAGAGCATTTTAGCCAATAACCTATTGGTATTCTTTATATTACATAAACCCCTTATTTATAATGAGTATAAATAAGGGTTTTTTATTAAATAAATTTGTTTTGTACTTATAATTATATTAATTTTAACCCCTTAATAGTAAAAAATGGGAATGAAAAAACAAAATATGAGTTTAATTTAAAAACGATGAAAAAATACGAAATTCACATTGGGAAAGCGTTAAACGCAAACAATTTAAGCGAAACAATACCATTGCAAAAAATCATCATTACACAAGAGCAACTTGCAGTGATTGAAATGTTTGCAAGTCAAAGAAAAGATGCAGAACTAAATACGATTTACAAACTGAATGAATGTGAATTTCGTATTCTTCCGCATTGGGATTTTTCTACGAAGGACGGTCAGTAGCCTTGCACATAACGGTTGCGTGTATGGTACGTTGCAACACAAACTTAAATTGAAAAAACAATGGATAATAATATGGAAGACCTTAGATTGAAAATATTACAGCAATGTGCTATACACAATGTTATGGCACGTACTTCTGATGCGAACAATGCTTCTATGGCTACAAGAATAGGTAAACTTGATTCATTGCACGTAGCAGCATATATGGACATTGAAAAAACTACTCAAAGCTTGAATAACATTCTTGTTTACAAAAAAGAACTTGCACTCACTATGCTGCGATGTTCGGATGAAGAACAAATGAAAATACTTGCAGAAGCTATCAATTATTCAGACGATATGGTTCGCAAGGTGCTTGGTATGTATGTGCCATAACGTAAATAATAAACACAGTAGCGATATGAAAGAACAAATGTTACAGATACTCACAGAAGTATCAAAAGGAGAAAAAAGCCCCGAATTAGCACAAACTGAGCTATTGGGTTTATTTAGTGTTATGCCTTCGTTGCCTATTGATAGATGGGATGCGGAGGATTGGTTATGTAAAAACAAAGACATTTGGAATCATCCGATAATTACGGACAGAAATAGTTTAGAAAGTTATGAGGTTGCTGATTTAATGGCTGAATTTGCAAATAGTGTTATTAGCAATGAAAGCTAACGGCTGGCGGTATGTTTTCGGTTTGCCTTGTATGGCTTATCGAGTTGCCACTACCGCTTTTGGCAAACTGAAATATACCGCTTGTTGTAGGTATGTTAAAAATACGGAATTGAAACACTAAATAAAATCTAAAAATTATGGAACTCGAAAAAATACAACAGTTTATGATGGACACAGTAGAAGAATGTTCATTTGAAATAGAAAGTGATTACACCGAAGAAGAATTGAAACAATGGGATAGGGTTAAAGTTTTGGAATACCTTATTGAATTTTTAGATTTTGAACGGCAAAGTTGGGAAAGGAAATATGCTTCAAAAAAACCACAGAAGTAGTATTTTTTATTACCTACAACAGTTGATATGTACACCTAAGCAACAAAACACTTAAAAATACAACAATGAACCAAAGAGACAAACTAACAAAGGAAATGACAAGAACCCTGAACACGCTTGCAACTAACGAATGATAAAGCGAAGCTTTAAACATTAACCTTAAACTAAACACCATGAAAATAGAACGAATAAAAGAAATACAGGGTACAACGGCTTACCATGAATCACTGCCCATAAAAATTGAAAGAATAATTGCTGTGGTAGCAAAGAGATGGGGTAAAGAGTATGGCGGTTCAACTCTTGGAATTTTGGGACAAGATGCAATTGAGATTTGTGAAAAATATAAAATCGATTGGGAGAATTACCGCTAACGTTACGGGTATAAGCGTAGTGCGACTTTGAAAAACGAATTTTTAATTAAAAACTAAACAAATAATAAAAATTATGGAATGGACTAAAGAAATGATTGAAGAAAAAATGACAGTTGAAAAGGTAAGTGCTTTGTTACTTGCTTTAGAAATAATTGTTAATGGCGACCCAATAGGAATTGGACTTAATGAAGTAACTGATATATGCCAAAAAGCACTGGATGTATTTAATGAGGATGAATAATTTTTATTATGGCATTTGAAACGCTAAACTTGATTTTAAGCACGGTACTAAGCATTACGTTTATACCGTGTTGTAAAATCGTTTTAATGTTTTACAACTCGTTTATATCACCACAAACACTTAAACTAAACACCATGAAAAAGATCTTAACAACAATCCTGATACTGATAACGCTCGCTGGATACTCTCAGCCCTTGATGTTATCAGTTCGTAAAGCCACAGTACAAGCCGAAATGCGACAGCACAGAGACTTTATAAAGATAACCAACTTTCCAGACTATATCGAATATCAGCGAGGAACGGATGTTATTGCATACGAATTTGAACGGGACGGAGGTAAATGGATTTGCATCAAAGCCTCAATAGAAATGGCTAAAACAGATGAGGATAAGTTTATCGAGTCAAAAACAGGTTGCAACTGTTGGACGCTCATAGAGGATGACACGTGGCTATACGAAACGAACCTATTTGATACGCCTGTCCTTGTAAAACGAACCTACAATGGCGAATCAGTAAGGTTCACGTATATTTTTGCGGAGGAGTTAAACAACACCAAACAAGAATAAGTGGCTGAATGAGCAGTAAAAAAATAATTGCTCAAAAATTTGTTTATTTGAATTAATTATATTAATTTTAATTAAAAATTGATTGAAGTATGAAGGCAAACTTATCAAATGAGAAGAGTTTTGGTCGCCATAAGTACTATGGAGAGAACACCAAAGTATCCAAACCAAAGTTTGGTTGCCTCAAATATTTTCATTCAGAAAAGAATGTTGAGGTTTTGATTGAGAATATGCACTTTAAACACTTACAAATGAAGAAACAGGATTACATCAAAAAGGGGTGGGATCCGAAGAAATTAAAAATAACGTACTAATGAAAATAACAAAAAGAAAAGCTGGTAGAGATTTATATGAGGTGGGTTTGTACACACCCGATGAGAGTCGTAAGTCTGGCTACAGGCATGACAGGTCTAAGCCATCAGATGAACATGATAAAGTAGTTGCTAAAAAAGGTGAGCACTATTATATGTGGTCACTGTACGGGGACAAGAAGCCACGTATATCAACCAACCACCCTACCCGGAGCCAGTTAACAAAGAGTGAGTTTAAGTTAGAAGTTTATTCTATAGAAGATCTGTTATTAAACCTGAAACCAGGCAGGTCTTTCATTGAGTCTCTTGAATCTATTTTGGCCAGGTTAAATAAACTAACTGACGCCTTGGTAGATAAAAGAAACAACATCCCCATTCAGTTTAAAAATAACAAACCAAGAAAATTACTTGAAGAACGTATAGTCTTAGTAAATGACTGGTTGTATAATATAAACAAGCTGTCTGAACATTATAATCTGAAAATTGTTGAGCAACAAATTGTGTTAATTGAGAAACTGAAAGAGATTACCTATTCTAACGTTTATAATGCGTTTTAATAGGGTTCACTTGATTGTGTGATATAATGATTTATTAACAATAAAAATTCATTTAAAATGCTTAAAATATTTAAGAGGCGAGTATTAAAACAGAAACCTCAAATCAAACTGATGAAGACTGTTAATAAGAACTTATGGTATTTTAAGGTCGAAGACAGTAAAGGAGATATCCTGCTATGTAGCGAAACTTTTCCAGACTATCAGAAGATGATATCTCATATTGAGAAGTTAAGGGTTGCAATAAACTCCGCTAATATAGTAGATCATAGTATATGACCCATAAGAGTTTTGCCGTTATGGTTTAATTCGTTTAACTCCAACCTAAGCCAACGGTTCGTAAGACTGTTCTTCGGAGCGGATTTAATACACGAGTCTTTAAATGATAACTGAACTTAATAAAATATAACAAATGATTGACTTAAACGGAAAACCGCTATGCACTATACCACGTGTTATGTGCTGGGCGGTTGATAATCTCGAACTTCTTAAATCGCAACCCGATGAAAGTGTTGATCTGATCTATTGTGATATTCTTTATGGAACAGGCAGGAATTTCGGAGATTACAAAGACTTAAAACCTATTAGAAGCGAAATTGAAGCACATTATTTACCACGATTAAAAGAAATGCACCGAGTGTTAAAAAGTACAGGAAGTATTTATTTGCAAATGGATACACGTATAAACCATTGGATGCGTATTTTGATGGATAAGGTTTTTTTGTATGAAAATTTCAGGAATGAAATTGTATGGTGTTATAAATCAGGTGGTATATCAAAAACAGAATATCCTAAAAAATACGATGTTATTTTATTGTATTCTAAAACGAATACAATGTTATATAATCCACAAATGAAGCCATATAGCGAAAAAACGCTACAAAGGGGATTGACTAAATGTAAGGGAAAATATAGATTAAACAATGATGGTACGCCACAAGTTGATTGGATTGAGGATATAACTCCTTTATTAAGTCCTACTTGCTATGAAAGAACAGGATACCCTACCCAAAAACCAAAGGAACTAATAAGCCGTTTTGTTTTAGCTTCCACGAATGAAGGAGATACAGTTGCAGATTATTACTTAGGTAGTGGCACAACGGCAGTGGTTTGTAAAGAATTAAACCGAAAATTTATAGGATGTGACATTAATCCAAAGGCCATTGAAATAACAAAAGCTCGTTTGAATGGTGGCCAGTAGCATTGCACATAATTAACTAATGAGGAGCATTAGTCTTTCAAATCCGATAGGGACAATTTAAATTTTAAAAACAATGGAAGTAAATAAAATATACATATTTCAGAACAAAGTAAAGAGATCGGTTTTAAAACTGGCTATCCTGGATATAACAAACACAACGATTAAATCTCTTAATTTAGATACTGATACAATAGTCAGGATGAAACTTGAAGCCTTCACTT
>Ga0265293_10008295_pt1 | contig 15472 bp, 7 predicted proteins | sample Munlanlewell138R_FD_192505 | JGI IMG/M metagenome (GOLD analysis project Ga0265293, IMG submission 192505) | Leachate microbial communities from a municipal landfill in Southern Ontario, Canada - Leachate well 138R | ecosystem: Engineered > Solid waste > Landfill > Unclassified | place: Canada...
GCCGCTGTCAGGGTTGTTTTGCCGTGGTCAACATGACCAATAGTGCCCACGTTCACATGGGGCTTATTGCGTTCGAACTTTTCCTTTGCCACTTCTAAATAACCTCGTAAGCTTGTCAACAATCACTGGCTGCCGGCTCACCCTGGCGAACTGGCAAATTTCAGGCACGGCTTACCACTAGTCGCCACCACCTTTTTTAAGGGATGCCATCTTAGTCTTCATTTGCACCTTGTCAACGGGTAGGGTACAAATGAAGCAACTAAATTTACCACGTTTTGCCTTTGGCCGAGCAGTACAGGCGCTCTTTCATCACGTCAAAGCTCCCCTGAGCTTCCACTTAACAGCATTTAGGTGATCAAGGGCGTGACAATTTAGCTTTCACGGCGGTTTTCATCGTATTTCCTTATAATTTTCTGCCAAACTTCCGTATAATCGCCCGCGCATTCACACCTTTGATCAGAGCAACCCCATGAACGACCTTTCTTTATACCGAAATATCGGCATTTTTGCTCACGTTGACGCGGGCAAAACCACCACCAGCGAGCGCATTCTCAAGCTCACCGGCAAGATTCACAAGGCTGGCGAAACCCATGAAGGCGAATCCACCATGGACTTCATGGACCAGGAGGCCGAGCGCGGCATCACTATTCAGTCCGCTGCTACCACCTGCTTCTGGAAGGGCCACCGCCTCAATGTCATCGACACACCCGGCCACGTGGACTTCACTGTGGAAGTGTATCGCTCCCTTAAAGTGCTCGACGGCGGCATCGGTGTGTTCTGTGGTTCCAGCGGCGTTGAGCCTCAATCCGAGACCAACTGGCGCTATGCCAACGACTCGGATGTGGCCCGCCTGATCTTTGTCAACAAGCTCGACCGGGTCGGCGCTGACTTTTTCCGCGTTGTGGAGCAGATCAAGAAGGTCCTGGCGGCCAACCCCCTGATCATGACCCTGCCGATCGGCCGGGAAGATACCTTTGTTGGCGTCGTCGACGTTTTGACCAAGCAAGCGTATGTATGGGATGCCTCTGGCGACCCTGACAAGTACGAGATTACCGATGTTCCTGCCGACATGGTAGACGATGTCGAGCTGTACCATCAGCAGCTGGTGGAAACGGCTGTCGAGCAGGACGACGATCTGATGATGGCCTATATGGAAGGCGAAGAGATCAGTGTCGACGATCTCAAGCGCTGCATCCGCAAGGGCACTGTCAAACTGGACTTCTTCCCAACGTTCTGTGGCTCTGCTTTCAAAAACAAGGGTATGCAGCTGGTCCTCGACGGCGTGGTTAACTATCTGCCCGACCCCACCGAGGTAGAACCACAGCCACTGACCGACGAAGAAGGCAATCCCACTGGCGAAGTCGCCACCGTCTCTACCACCGAGCCTTTCCGCGCCCTGGCTTTCAAGATCATGGACGACCGTTTCGGCGCTCTGACCTTTGTGCGCATCTACTCTGGCGTCCTTGAGAAGGGTATGACTTTGCTCAACTCGGCGACAGGCAAAACCGAGCGTATTGGCCGCATGGTTGAGATGCACGCCAGCGATCGCAATGAGCTCACCCGCGCCCAGGCTGGCGACATCATCGCCATCATCGGCATGAAGAACGTGAAAACCGGTCACACTCTGTGCGATCCAGAGCACCCCTGCACCCTCGAGCCGATGGTCTTCCCTGAGCCGGTTATCTCGATTGCCGTCGCTCCCAAAGACAAGGCCGGCGCAGAGAAAATGGGCGTGGCCATCGGTAAAATGGTTGCCGAAGACCCCACCTTCCAGGTCGAGACTGACGAAGACTCCGGCGAAACCATTCTGAAGGGAATGGGTGAGCTGCACCTGGACATCAAGGTAGACATCCTGCGCCGCACCTATGGTGTAGAGATGGTTGTCGGCAAGCCCCAGGTGGCCTATCGCGAAACCATTACCAAAGCCATTGAAGACTCCTACACGCACAAGAAGCAATCCGGCGGTTCCGGTCAGTTTGGTAAGATCGACTATCGCATTCGTCCCGGCGAGCCCGGCACCGGATTTGCGTTCACGTCTACAGTAGTGGGCGGCAACGTGCCCAAAGAGTTCTTCCCGGCCATTGAGAAGGGCTTCAAGGGCATGATGAACGAGGGCCCATTGGCCGGATATCCCGTACTTGATGTCGAGATCGAACTTTTCGACGGTTCCTACCACGCTGTGGACTCCTCGGCCATTGCTTTTGAGATCGCAGCCAAGGGTGCATTCCGTCAGTCCATGCCCAAAGCAGGCCCTCAACTGCTTGAACCTGTCATGAAAGTGGACGTGTTCACACCTGAAGACAACGTCGGGGACGTGATTGGCGACCTCAACCGTCGTCGCGGCATGATCAAGGACCAGGAGCGCGGCACTACCGGTATCCGCGTCAAGGCCGACGTCCCGCTTGCCGAGATGTTTGGCTATATTGGTTCCCTGCGCACCATGACCTCTGGGCGCGGTCAGTTCTCAATGGAGTTTTCTCACTACATGCCCTGTCCCAACGCAGTTGCCGAAACGGTGATTGCCGAGGCCAAGGCCAGGAAGGAAGCCGCCAAGAAGTAACAGCGCAACACAAAAAAGCCCGGTGACAAAAATCACCGGGCTTTTTTGTGTCTGAACTTTTTGTATCCGAGCTTTCTGTGTCCGAGCTCCAGAGCAATCAGCACGACCCTTAGCCGTGCTTCTTGATAATCTCCTGGGCAACATTGTTGGGCGCTTCGGCGTAACGGCTGAACTCCATGGTGAAGGTAGCACGCCCCTGAGTAGCTGAGCGCAAATCGGTCGCGTACCCAAACATTTCGGCCAACGGCACTTCCGCATCGATAACTTTGCCAGAGATGCTTTCATCCATGCCATGAATGATGCCCCGACGGCGGTTGAGATCCCCTACCACATCGCCCATATTCGCTTCTGGAGTGATTACTTCCACCTTCATAACAGGCTCCAACAGCACAGCGCCCCCCACCTCGGCCAACTTCTTGGTGGCCATGGAGGCTGCAATCTTGAACGCCATTTCGCTGGAGTCTACATCGTGGTAAGAGCCGTCGTAGACAGTCGCCTTGAGGCCCAACAGCGGATAACCGGCGAGAACGCCATTTTGCATCTGTTCGGCGATACCTTTTTCGATGGCAGGCACAAAGTCTTTGGGGACCACGCCACCGACAAGCTCATTGGCAAACTCAAGCCCCTCGGCCCCTTCGTCAGCTGCTGGCTCAAAACGAATCCACACATGCCCATATTGGCCACGGCCTCCGGACTGGCGAATAAACTTGCCTTCCACCTCACAGGTATTGCGAATGCGCTCACGGTACGCCACCTGTGGCTTACCAATATTGGCATCAACACTGAACTCACGGCGCAGACGGTCGACGATAATGTCCAGGTGCAATTCACCCATACCGGAGATGATCGTCTGTCCGCTCTCCTCGTCGGTGCGAACCTTAAAGGACGGATCTTCCGCAGCCAGCTTGCCTAGCGCAATGCTCATTTTATCCTGGTCCGCCTGAGAGCGAGGCTCTACCGCCACCGAAATCACTGGTTCAGGGAACTCCATGCGCTCAAGCACAATGACATGGTCCGGATCGCACAAAGTATCCCCTGTCGTCGTGTCTTTGAGCCCGATGGCAGCGGCAATATCGCCCGCCAGCACCTCCTTGATTTCTTCGCGGTTGTTAGCGTGCATCTGCACCATGCGCCCAATGCGCTCCCGCTTTCCCTTGACCGAGTTAAGCACCCCGGTGCCGCTCTCCAGCTTACCGGAATAGACTCGCATAAAGGTCAGCGTGCCCACAAAGGGGTCAGTCGCAATCTTGAACGCCAGAGCAGCAAAAGGCTCGCTGTCATCGCTTGAGCGCGTGGCAAGGGTTTCACCATCGGCAAGGGTACCTTCGATTGCCTTCACCTCTGCCGGAGACGGCAGATATTCGATGACGGCATCGAGCACCGCCTGCACACCCTTGTTCTTGAACGCCGATCCACCCAGGACCGGCACAATCTCGTTAGCCAGAGTCCGCGCCCGGATACCAGCCTTGATCTCTGCCTCGCTCAACTCCTCGCCTTCGAGGTATTTCTCCATCAATTCTTCATTGGCTTCGGCAGCAGCTTCAACGAGGTGTTCGCGCATCTTCTCGCACTGCTCGACCAGATCGGCGGGGATCTCACCGTGGACAAAGCTCATGCCCTGATCGGCTTCACTCCACACAACCGACTTCATCTTGACCAGATCGACTACGCCCTGGAAGTTTTCTTCACTGCCAATGGTCATTTGCAGCGGCACCGCGGTAGCACCGAGGCGGGTGCTCAACTGCTCCACTACACGCAGAAAGTCCGCGCCAGTGCGGTCCATCTTGTTAACGAACACCAGGCGTGGCACTTCGTACTTGTTGGCCTGGCGCCACACAGTTTCCGTCTGGGGTTGCACTCCCGAAGAGCCACACAGCACCACCACAGCACCGTCCAGTACACGCAGGGAGCGCTCCACCTCAATGGTGAAGTCCACGTGACCGGGTGTGTCGATGACATTGATACGGTGCTGCTCAAACTGCCCTTCCATCCCCTTCCAAAAGGTCGTGACCGCAGCAGAGGTGATGGTGATACCCCGCTCCTGCTCCTGTACCATCCAGTCGGTTGTAGCGGCGCCATCGTGCACCTCGCCCAATTTGTGGGAAAGTCCTGTATAGAACAGCACTCGCTCGGTAGTGGTCGTTTTGCCTGCATCCACATGGGCACAGATACCAATGTTTCTATAACGGCTGAGAGGAGTTTTACGTGCCACGATAGTCACCCTGAAAAGCTGTGAAAAACAGTGTCTCTAAATCACAAAAAGGTAGCCAGTGGGGCTACCTTTTTGTGTCAACCTGATTACCGCAAGGGAATCAGAACCTGAAGTGGGAGAAGGCCTTGTTGGCTTCAGCCATACGGTGCACATCTTCACGCTTCTTCACGGCCCCGCCCTTGTTCTGGTAGGCGTCGATGATCTCGCCCGCCAAGCGCTGGCGCATGGACTTTTCACCGCGGCCGCGCGCGTAATCCACCAGCCAGCGCATCGCCAGGGCATGGCGGCGGGAAGGACGGACTTCGACAGGCACCTGATAGGTAGCGCCTCCTACACGGCGGGACTTTACTTCCACCATGGGAGCAACGTTATTGAGCGCTTCTTCAAACACTTCAGCGGGATCTTTTTTCAGGCGCTCTTCCACTTGGGTCAGGGCACCGTAAACAATCCGCTCTGCAACGGACTTCTTGCCACTAACCATAACGTGGTTCATAAACTTGGCCAGTGTGACATTGCCGTACTTGGGATCCGGCAAAATTTCACGCTTGGCAGCAATGCGTCTTCTTGGCATGTTACTTCACTCTTCTCTTCAGGGTTGTCCGGGTACTGGCAATAATTGCACTGCCCGGCCTTACTCGGTTCTCACCGAAACCGCAAATCAGGCCTTAGCCGCTTTCGGGCGCTTGGCACCGTACTTTGAGCGACGCTGACGGCGCTTGTCGACACCAGAGGTATCGAGGCTGCCGCGCACGGTGTGATAACGCACACCGGGAAGATCCTTGACTCGACCACCACGGATCAGGACAACACTGTGCTCCTGAAGGTTGTGGCCTTCACCGCCGATGTAGGATGACACCTCATAGCCGTTGGTGAGACGAACACGGCAAACCTTGCGGAGTGCGGAGTTCGGCTTCTTCGGCGTGGTGGTATAGACACGGGTGCATACACCACGGCGCTGGGGACAACTTTCCAGCGCAGGGACATCGCTTTTGGCGACTTTGCGTTTTCTCGGCTTACGAACCAACTGGTTGATCGTTGCCATTTACTATTACTCCGAAAATAAAGCCTTCTCGCGAAGACATTGACTGTTGGGCTACAGGCAGGAGCCGCCCACCCTGAAACAGGGAGGCGGCATTTTAAAGATGCCGCCGCCCCGAGTCAAGGCAGCTGCTGGCCGCCGGGTTATTCCTCGTTGCCGTTGTCGCCAGCATTGAGGGCTTCGGATAGCGCCGCTTCGACGTCGCTGGCGGATACACCCACCACTTCGGTGAGTGCCGCTTCGCGGCGTTTGCGACGCTGGGCGTGGTAGGCCAGACCAGTACCGGAGGGAATGAGACGCCCTACCACCACGTTTTCCTTGAGTCCGCGCAGATTGTCGCGCTTGCCGGTAACTGACGCTTCGGTGAGCACCCGGGTGGTCTCCTGGAAAGAGGCAGCCGAAATAAAGCTTTCGGTAGCCAGCGAGGCCTTGGTGATCCCCAGCAGCTGACGCTCGTATTTGGCAGGCAGCTTGTTCGCCAGTGCCAGCGCCTCGTTTTCGTCCAGTACCCGGTTGTACTCCACCTGCTCGCCCCGCACGAAGGAAGACTCACCCATATCAGTGATTTCCACCTTGCGCAACATCTGGCGAACGATGACTTCAATATGCTTGTCGTTGATCTTCACACCCTGCAGGCGGTAGACCTCCTGGATCTCGTTGACGATATATTTCGCCAGCGAGTCAACACCCTGCAGACGCAGGATATCGTGCGGGTTATCGGGACCATCGGCAATGACTTCACCGCGCTCTACCTGCTCACCCTCGTAGACACCCAACTGGCGCCACTTGGGAATCAGCTCCTCGTACACATCGCTGCCATCGGTAGGCGTGATAACCAGACGGCGCTTGCCTTTGGTTTCCTTACCGAAGCTGACGGTACCACTGACTTCCGCAAGGATAGCTGGATCCTTCGGCTTGCGCGCCTCGAACAGGTCGGCAACCCGCGGCAAACCACCCGTGATATCACGGGTTTTGGAGCCCTCTTGGGGAATGCGGGCAACAACATCACCGGCGCGAATCTGCTGGCCATCACTGAGAGTGACAATGGCGTTGGTAGGCAGCATGTAGTGAGCCGGCACCGTTGAGTTGGGGAACTGCAGCTGCTGGCCATCGGCATCCAGCAGGGTGACCATCGGCTTCATTTCCTTGCCGGCGGCAGGCCGCTCGTTGGGGTCGAGCACTGCAATATTGGTCAGACCGGTCAGCTCATCGGTTTGACGGCGGACACTGAGGCCTTCTTCCATTCCCGAGAACGACACTGTACCCGCAACTTCACTGATGATCGGGTGCGTGTGGGGATCCCACTTGGCAACCACCTGGCCCGCATTGACGGCTTCACCATCTTTGATAGTGAGGATCGCACCATAGGGAATCTTGTAGCGCTCGCGCTCCCGACCATTGGCATCTGCCACCGCCAATTCACCGGAGCGGGACACTGCCACCTGGTCGTGCTCGCGCTCCACCAGCTTGACGTTGACAAGGCGAATGGTGCCGGCGGCTTTTACCTGGATATTGTCCACCGCCGAGGCTCGTGACGCTGCACCACCAATGTGGAAAGTACGCATGGTCAGCTGGGTACCGGGCTCACCGATGGACTGAGCGGCGATGACGCCCACTGCTTCGCCGACGTTGACCTTGTGACCACGTGCCAAATCGCGACCATAGCACTCAGCACAGATACCGTAGCGTACTTCACAGGTAATCGGCGAGCGCACACTGACTTCGTCAATGCCCATGGTCTCGATCCGGTCTACCCAGGCTTCATCAATGATGGTACCAGCCGGCACGGCAATTTCATCGCTACCCGGCCTGAGCACATCGCGGGCTACCACTCGACCGAGGATACGGTCACCCAGCGACTCGATGATGTCACCACCCTCGATCACTGGGGACATGAGCAGTCCCTCAGTGGTGCCACAGTCGAGATCGGTGACCACCACGTCCTGAGCCACATCCACCAGACGCCGGGTCAGATAACCGGAGTTGGCAGTCTTCAGTGCGGTGTCCGCCAGCCCCTTACGAGCACCGTGAGTAGAGATAAAGTACTGAAGTACGTTCAACCCTTCACGGAAGTTGGCGACAATAGGTGTTTCGATGATGGAGCCATCGGGACGGGCCATCAAGCCCCGCATACCCGCCAACTGACGGATCTGGGCCGGCGAGCCCCGAGCACCGGAATCAGCCATCATGAACACGGAGTTGAAGGACGGCTGCTCCGTCTCCACGCCGTCGCGTCCCACGACTTTTTCTTTGGAAATCCCTTCCATCATGGACTTGGCCACCAGATCGTTGGCCCGCGACCAGATATCGATTACTTTGTTGTACTTCTCGCCTTGAGTTACCAGTCCGGAAGCGAACTGGGTTTCGATCTCCATCACCTCCTCATCGGCGCGAGCAATGATATCCGCCTTGTTGGCAGGAATCATAAAGTCGTTGACGCCGATGGAAGAGCCAGAGCGGGTAGAGAAATCGAAGCCGGTGTACATCAACTGGTCGGCAAAGATTACCGTCGCCTTGAGGCCAACGATACGATAGCACTGGTTGATGATGCGTGAAATGGCCTTCTTGGTCATCGCCTGGTTGACCAGGTCGAAAGACAGCCCCTCGGGGACAATTTCCCACAATAGAGCGCGACCAACAGTGGTTTCGCGCAGTGTTACCGTTTCAGTTTGTTCGCCATCAGCGCCAATCTGCACCTCGCGGATGCGCACCCTGACCTTGGCCTGCAGATCGACCTGGCGGCTGTAGTAAGCGCGCGAAACCTCTGCCAGGTTGGCGAAGACCGCGCCTTCTCCTTTGGCGCCGACGCGATCGCGAGTCATGTAGTACAGCCCCAGCACCACGTCTTGAGAAGGTACGATGATGGGCTCGCCGTTGGCCGGTGACAGAATATTGTTGGTAGACATCATCAAGGCGCGAGCCTCGAGCTGCGCTTCGATGGTGAGCGGCACGTGCACCGCCATCTGGTCACCGTCAAAGTCGGCGTTGAACGCCGCACACACCAGCGGATGCAGCTGAATTGCCTTACCCTCAATCAGCACGGGCTCGAAAGCCTGAATGCCGAGACGGTGCAAAGTGGGGGCGCGGTTGAGCATCACCGGGTGCTCGCGGATCACCTCGTCGAGGATATCCCACACCACCGACTCTTCACGCTCGACCATTTTCTTGGCCGCCTTGATAGTGGTGGCCAAGCCGCGGGATTCCAGCTTGGAAAAAATAAACGGCTTGAACAGTTCCAGCGCCATGCGCTTGGGCAGGCCGCACTGGTGCAGACGCAAAGTCGGCCCGACCACGATCACGGAGCGGCCCGAGTAGTCAACCCGCTTACCCAGCAAGTTCTGACGGAAACGACCCTGTTTACCCTTGATCATATCGGCGAGGGACTTCAGGGGACGCTTGTTGGAACCGGTGATGGCGCGACCGCGACGACCGTTGTCCAGCAAGGCATCCACTGCTTCCTGCAGCATGCGCTTCTCGTTGCGCACGATAATGTCCGGGGCGCTCAGCTCCAGCAGACGCTTGAGGCGGTTGTTGCGGTTGATCACCCGGCGATACAAGTCGTTGAGGTCCGAGGTGGCAAAGCGGCCACCGTCCAGAGGCACCAAGGGACGCAGATCCGGTGGCAGCACCGGCAGAGCCTCGAGAATCATCCACTCCGGCTTGTTGCCCGAGTTATAGAAGGCCTCCAACAGCTTCAGCCGCTTGGACAGCTTCTTGCTCTTGGTCTCGGAGTTGGTATTGGGCAGCTCCTCGCGGATATCGGCGATTTCACGCTCCATATCGATTTCGCGCAGCAAGGCCTGAATGGCCTCGGCACCCATGCTGGCGCTGAACTCATCACCATATTCTTCCATGGCTTCGAAGTACTGCTCGTCGTTGAGCAGCTGGCCGCGCTCCAGAGTCGTCATGCCTGGGTCGGTGACGACAAAGGATTCGAAGTACAACACGCGCTCGATCTCGCGCAAGGTCATGTCAAGAAACAGACCAATACGGGACGGCAGTGACTTCAGGAACCAGATGTGCGCAACAGGGCTGGCCAGCTCGATATGGCCCATGCGATCGCGACGCACTTTGGCGAGTGTCACTTCTACGCCACATTTCTCACAGACAATTCCGCGGTGCTTCATGCGCTTATACTTGCCGCACAGGCACTCATAGTCGCGCACTGGGCCAAAGATCTTGGCACAGAAAAGCCCTTCGCGCTCAGGCTTGAAGGTGCGGTAATTGATGGTTTCCGGCTTTTTGACTTCGCCGTAGGACCAGGAGCGAATCATTTCCGGCGACGCCAGGCCGATGCGGATGGCATCAAAATCGCCATTCTGTTCCTGGGACTTCAACATATTCAGTAAGTCTTTCAAGGCCTTTCCTCCGGTGGATGCTTGCCTTCACCCCCGGCTCGCAGGCCGGGGGCGTCTTATCCAGTTGCGGTTACTCGTATTCCAGCTCGATGTTGATGCCCAGAGAGCGGATTTCCTTCACCAATACGTTGAAGGACTCAGGCATGCCTGGCTCCATGCGGTGATCGCCGTCGACGATATTTTTGTACATCTTGGTACGACCCGCCACATCATCGGATTTGACGGTGAGCATCTCCTGCAGGGTATAGGTCGCCCCGTAGGCTTCCAGCGCCCACACTTCCATCTCTCCAAAGCGCTGGCCACCGAACTGGGCTTTACCGCCGAGAGGCTGCTGGGTAACCAGGCTGTAGGAGCCCGTGGAGCGAGCATGCATCTTGTCGTCGACAAGGTGGTTCAGTTTCAGCATGTACATATAGCCAACGCTCACCGGGCGGTCAAAGGCTTCACCGGTGCGACCATCGTACAGGACCATCTGACCGCTCTCGGGCATGCCAGCCAGCTTGAGCAGCTGCTTGATTTCCACTTCCTCCGCACCGTCGAATACCGGGGTGGCCATAGGAACACCGCCAGTGAGGTTCTGAGCCAGCTCGAGGACCTCTCCATCAGTCAGCGCCGAAACATCAGCGGGCTTGGTGCTTTCTCCGGTGTTGTAGATCTCCTGGATGAAGCTGCGTATCTCGGCAACCTTGCGCTGCTCTTCGAGCATGGCATTGATCTTCTCGCCCAGCCCCTTGGCGGCAAGGCCAAGATGGGTCTCAAGGATCTGCCCAACGTTCATCCGCGATGGCACGCCGAGAGGGTTCAAGACCACATCGACGGGCACGCCATTATCGTCGTAGGGCATATCCTCGACCGGCATGATGGCCGAGATAACACCTTTGTTACCGTGGCGACCAGCCATCTTGTCACCGGGCTGTACACTGCGCTTGACTGCCAGGTATACCTTGACGGTTTTGAGCACACCAGGGGCCAGATCATCGCCGCTCTGCAGCTTGTTCTTCTTGTCTTCAAAGCGCTCATCTTGCTGCTTGCGCCGCTCTTTGAGCAGCTCTTCAGCACGGGTCAGTTGCTCGTTGAGAGCATCATCTTCCATGCGCACTTTGAACCACTTTTCCTGGTCGAAGCTGGCTACTGTCTCGGCGCTGAGCACATCGCCTTTCTTAAGACCGGGGGCCTTGACGACCTTTTTGCCCACCAGAGCATCCCGCAGACGTTCGAAGGTGGCGTTTTCCATAATGCGGAACTCGTCCTTCAGGTCCTTGCGGTACTCTTCCAGGGCTGCCTTTTCGATCTCCTTGGAGCGGGCATCTTTTTCCAGCCCTTCACGAGTGAACACCTGGACACCAATTACAGTCCCCTTGGTACTGCTTGGGACTCGCAGGGAGGTGTCTTTTACGTCCGAGGCTTTTTCACCAAAGATGGCGCGCAGCAGCTTTTCTTCTGGAGTGAGCTGAGTTTCACCCTTCGGCGTTACCTTGCCCACCAGAATATCGCCAGCAACCACTTCGGCACCTACGTACACAATGCCCGACTCGTCGAGGCGCGATAGTGCTGACTCACCCACGTTAGGAATATCGGCAGTAATCTCTTCAGCGCCCAGCTTGGTGTCACGAGCAGTACAAGTCAGCTCCTGGATGTGAATGGTGGTAAAGCGGTCGTCCTGCACCACGCGCTCGGAAATGAGGATGGAGTCCTCAAAGTTGTAGCCATTCCAGGGCATGAAAGCGATGCGCATGTTCTGACCCAGGGCCAGCTCACCGAGATCCACAGAGGGACCATCGGCCAGGATATCGCCCTTGCCCACCACATCGCCCGCCTTGACGATGGGACGCTGATTGATACAGGTGTTCTGGTTGGAGCGGGTGTATTTGATCAAATTGTAGATGTCGACACCGGCATCACCGGCTTCCACTTCTTCGTCATTGACCCGCACCACGATACGACCCGCATCGACGTTTTCGATCACGCCGCCGCGCTTGGCCACCACGCACACACCGGAGTCGCGGGCGACCACCCGCTCGATGCCGGTGCCCACCAGGGGCTTCTCGGCACGCAGGGTCGGCACCGCCTGACGCTGCATGTTCGAGCCCATCAAAGCACGGTTGGCATCATCGTGCTCAAGGAAGGGAATCAGGGCCGCAGCAATGGAGACCACCTGGCGCGGCGATACATCCATATAGGAAACTTCCTGTGGCGGCTTGACGGTAAACTCGCCTTCATGACGCACCGTCACCAGCTCTTCCGTCAATTCCCCCGCCTCGTTCACCTCCGCAGAGGCCTGAGCAATAATGTGATTGCTCTCTTCAATAGCTGACAGATATTCGATCTCATCAGTGACCTTGCCATCGATAACCTTGCGATACGGCGCTTCGATAAAGCCGTAGTCGTTGGTGCGGGCATAGGTGGCCAAAGAGTTAATCAGTCCAATGTTGGGACCTTCCGGAGTCTCAATGGGGCAGACGCGGCCATAGTGAGTCGGGTGTACGTCGCGCACCTCAAAGCCGGCACGCTCGCGGGTCAGGCCACCCGGGCCAAGGGCCGAGACACGGCGCTTGTGGGTCACTTCCGACAGCGGGTTGTTCTGGTCCATGAACTGCGACAGCTGGCTGGAGCCGAAGAACTCTTTCATGGCGGCAGCAACGGGCTTGGCGTTGACCAGGTCCTGCGGCATCAGGCCTTCGCTCTCCACCACGGAGAGACGTTCTTTGACCGCGCGCTCGACACGCACCAAACCGATACGGAACTGGTTTTCGGCCATTTCACCCACGGAGCGCACGCGCCGGTTACCAAGGTGATCGATGTCATCCACGATACCCTTGCCGTTGCGGATGTCGATCAGGCAGCGCATGACATCGACAATATCCTCGCGGTCGAGGGTGCCAGAGCCGAGCACCTCCTCGCGACCGAGGCGGCGGTTGAACTTCATGCGGCCGACCGCGGACAGATCGTAGCGCTCAAGGGTGAAAAACAGGTTGTTGAACAGATTCTCCGCAGACTCCTTGGTCGGCGGTTCGCCGGGGCGCATCATGCGATAGATTTCGACCAGCGCCTCGAGCTGGGTGCGGGTGGGGTCGGCACGCAGCGTGTCGGACATAAAGGGTCCGCAGTCGAGGTCGTTAGTGTAGATCACCTCAATGCTTTTGATGTCCACATTGTTAAGCTTGTCCAGCGCCTCTGGAGTGAGCTCCGTGTTGCATTCAAACAACAGCTCACCGGTAGCCGGATCCACCACATCTTTGGCCAGTACGCGACCGTGCAGGTATTCCGCTGGTACTTCCAGCTGGTTGATCTTGTCCGCTTCGAGCTGACGAATATGGCGCGCGGTAATACGGCGGCCTTCCTCAACGATGACCTTGCCATCCTTGCCTTTGATGTCAAAGCTGGCAATTTCACCACGCAGACGGCCAGGTTCGAGGTCGAGTACATAGTTGCCATCAGCCTTGATCTGGAAGCTGGTCACCTCAAAGAACATGCCGAGAATTTCCTCAGCGTTGTAGCCCAGAGCGCGCAGCAAAATAGTGGCTGGCAGCTTGCGCCGGCGGTCGATGCGCACGAAGAGCTGATCCTTCGGGTCGAACTCAAAGTCGAGCCAGGATCCGCGGTAGGGAATGATGCGGCCCGAGTAGAGCAGCTTGCCCGAGGAGTGAGTCTTGCCTTTGTCGTGGTCGAAGAACACACCCGGCGAACGGTGCAGCTGAGACACTATAACCCGCTCGGTACCATTGATGATAAAGGTGCCGTGGTCGGTCATCAGGGGGATTTCCCCCATGTAGACTTCCTGCTCCTTGATGTCCTTGATAGCCTTGTTGGAGGACTCTTTATCGTAGATGACCAGCCGTACACGCACCCGCAGGGGCACGGCGAAGGTCACGCTGCGCAGTTTACAGTCCTCTTCATCGAACAGAGGCTTACCCAGGGTGTAGTCGACATATTCCAGAGCAGCATTGCCAGAAAAGCTGACAATGGGAAAAACAGATTTGAAAGCGGCGTGGAGTCCTGCCTCGAGCCTCTCGCTGGCAGGAACACCCAACTGAGTGAATTTACGATAGGAGTCCAGCTGTATGGCCAGCAGCGGTGGAAGTTCCATCACCTGCTGCAGCTTGCCAAAATCCTTGCGGATGCGTTTTTTCTCGGTGTAGGAGTAAGCCATCAGTAGTCACCAGCACTTTCACTTTGGGGGCGTGGGATTGCAGTTCAAGCTGCGACCTCCTTTGGGAGGCTCCTGTTCTCCTCACGAAAAACAGGAAAAGGCCGGCGGGAAGGCCCGCCAGCCGATACCTGATATCAACCAGGTAGCAGAGCGCTATACACTATCTTCGAACTTACTTCAGTTCGACAGTTGCGCCTGCTTCTTCCAGATCTTTCTTGGCTGCTTCAGCATCTTCTTTGGAGACGCCTTCCTTCAGTGTGGAAGGAGCGCCGTCTACCAGGTCTTTGGCTTCTTTCAGGCCCAGACCAGTGATGCTGCGAACGGCCTTGATCACGTTAACTTTCTTGTCGCCTGCAGCAGTGAGGACGATATCGAACTCTGTCTTCTCTTCTGCAGCAGCGCCAGCGTCGCCACCAGCTACCGCAACAGCGGCAACAGCGGCAGTTACGCCGAACTTCTCTTCCATGGCGGTGATCAGTTCGACAACGTCCTTAACGGACATTTCGGCGATTGCATTGATGATGTCTTCTTTAGTGAGTGACATGTGTCAGTTCCCATTGATGGAGCGCTTACCGTTCACTGAACGCGGCTCATTAAACATGGTATGGCGTGCGAATAACTCTTACGCCGCCTGTTGTTCCTTTTGATCGCGAACAGCAGCAATTGTGCGAACCAGCTTGCCTGCGGCAGCTTCTTTCATCACGCTCATCAGCTTGGCGATGGCTTCGTCGTAAGTCGGCAGGCTTGCCAACAGCGAGATATCCACCACTTCGCCTTCAAAGGCAGCCGCTTTCAGCTCGAACAGCTCATTGGTCTTCGCGAACTCCTTGAAAATGCGGGCTGCCGCACCTGGGTGATCACTGGAAAATGCAATGAGTGACGGGCCGACGAGTGCGTCTTTGACACATTCGTAGGGCGTACCTTCGATAGCGCGACGCGCCAGGGTGTTGCGAACAACCTTCATCCACACACCGTTGGCACGAGCTTCCTTGCGCAGGGCAGTCATCTTGCCCACCGGAATACCGCGCGCATCGGCGATAACAGCGGACAGAGCACCCTGAGCAGCTTGCTGGACTTCAGCGACAATCGCTTTTTTGTCTTCGAGTCCTATTGCCACGAGTTTTCTCCAAGTTACATTGGCATTGCTGCCAAC
>Ga0265293_10008296_pt1 | contig 15470 bp, 16 predicted proteins | sample Munlanlewell138R_FD_192505 | JGI IMG/M metagenome (GOLD analysis project Ga0265293, IMG submission 192505) | Leachate microbial communities from a municipal landfill in Southern Ontario, Canada - Leachate well 138R | ecosystem: Engineered > Solid waste > Landfill > Unclassified | place: Canada...
TGTGGTCGCTCTGGAGCGTGCTGCTGGTCGTTCGCAAGGAGCCAGTGAAGCTGAGACCTTTGTACCTGGCTCGACACTGGACAGTCGTGGCCGTCCTACAACTGGGGCGCCGTGATGGCCATGAAGCGTAGCTCCAGACGAATGCTGATGCAGATAGCCTCCGTGGGGGTTGCCTCGGTATTGATCACGATAGCCCTTGGTTTGCTGATCGTGTATATCGGCTCGCGCCTGGCAGGCGGGCTAGATGCCTATGGTCAACTGCTGCTATCTGCCTGGCCGACTTTACTTGTGTGGCGGCTTGCGCTGTACGTCCTGCTCACCGTGCTGTGGGTTGGTCGGCTTCGTCAGCAGGTCGTGAGGTGGCTGAGGCAGGATGAGGACGGTGGCGTGGAAGGATGTGCCCGGCTCCGGCGGCTGGAATGGGCGGCGGTGGCCTTCGTGGCACTGCTTGAAATATACAATCTGAATGCAGCGTGGGGGCAGGCATGAACGCGAACCTGATCGTTACCGACTACATGGAAGCCCCCCTGTTGTTGCTGGGCTGGATCGTCAATAACACGCTCTGGAACACCCTGATGGCGACTGGCCTGGCTGCGGTGCCCTTTGTAGCCATGATGGTCTCGGAGTGGTTCCGCGCTCGCAGAGAGGGCGATGATGAGGGCAACAAGGGCAAACTGGCACTTAACCGGATTGAGACCGGCCTGTACTCCATGGTGCTCTGTTACGCCTTTACTTGCTTGCCGTTGCTCAACGTATCCATCAACCCGGTCAACACCATAGTACGCACTGATGGAAGTGGAAATGCCTGCTCTGTGGCAGTAATCGGGGAAGGCGAGTGGAGTAGCAACACGATGAACTCGCTTTCCGGCCAGACTGCCAGCATTCCACTCTGGTGGGCATTTGTGCATGTCATTTCAAAAGGGGTGACCAACAGTGCCGTGGCATCGATTCCCTGTACCCCGGACTGGCAGGCTATCGCAACAGAGGTTGACCTGCAGGAGGTTGGGGATCAGATCCTGAAGGCTGAGATCGCTGACTTCCAGCGGGCTTGCTATGGCGCGGCGCGGGACAAGCTGTTCCGTGAGCAGCCCATCATTGAGAGAAGCCTGGCGAAGGATGTTGCCTGGCTTGGCTCAAACCATCTGCTTACCACACCTGGCTTTTACGATGCATTCTATGCGCCGCGTCCCATCCAGGGTTTTCCCTATGTGGAGGCGCGGGATTCGGCCAGGAGCAATACCGGGCCGGGGCAGCCGGGGTATCCAAGCTGTGCCGAGTGGTGGTCAGACGGTACCCAGGGGCTGTATAAGCGACTGCATGACGAAGTGAACCCGAGCCTCTGGACTACGCTGCAGGCAGCAGTGGGTGTGCATGCATCCGCTGAAGAGGCGGTGATCAGAAGAATGGTCAATCCACAGGAAGGGGCTGCCAATGGTAAGACTGTAAACCCGGTGCGTGGGTATGGGGACGTTAACCTCGATGCCGGGGCACTTGGGCGCGCCGGCGCGGGGGTATCTCATGTTGTTTCTGGAGCGCTGGGTGCTGTGGGTGGAGCCTACATGGTGGCTAAGGAAAAGGCCGGTATGGACATGCTGAAGATGGCTCTACCTATGGTTCAGGCTGCCTTGGTTATGGCCGTAATCATCTGTCTGCCCCTGATTATGGTCATGTCCGGCTACAGCATGAAGGTGGCTGGCACAGCGACTTTTGGGTTGTTCGCTCTCTGGTTTCTGACCTTCTGGTGGGAGCTGGCCAGGTGGTTGAGCAACAATCTGATTACCATGCTGTACGATGGTGGTGGCTCGTCAGGGGGACCCTTAGATGCCCTTTCTGGTGCGGTCAATCTGTACGACAAATCGCTGTTGGTGCTTATCGAGCGGGCCATGTTTCTGGTGCTTCCAATGGTCTGGATGGCTGTGATGGCTTGGGCGGGGTTCAAGGTTGGTAGTGGTGTGGCCGGCTCTTTGAAGGATGGTAGTGCAGGAGCTAAAAGCGCTGGAGATGCTGCTTCAAGTCAGGCGATAAGCGCTGCAACTAAAGGCAAAGTCAGATAGCAGCCTAATGATTCGAGCGGATATTAGGATCTGCTCGAATCAATCATCAAACTTAAAACCTGCGCTGTCATAGTATCCATACCCTTCGACCCCGTCTCTCAATTGAATGCCAAGGTCTTCCTTTCCATCATCCCACTGATGGTGCTCTCCCTCAGCTAGAAAAGCCGCTACGGAACCTAGTGTAGAGAAGGTCGCATCAACAGCCCCCTGCACGGCTAGAACGCGCACTGGGGTAGGAGGCAGTTGCCGGATCTTGGCGGCGACTGTCTCCGCATCGTCGATCGGCTCGCCATAGATATTGCAGGCACGGCCATCAGCCCGCTGTGGCAGCTCCACGGCGGGCTTTTCTGTGACAATGTCAGGGATCGGTTCCCCGTAGAGATTGAAGGCCATCAGCGCTCCTGCAGTAAAGTCGTGGCTTGATCAGAACATAGCGGCTGGGCTTGGGGTTGTCCAGGTCAGCTACGGGGTTTGTCGGGCCGTGTGTTTTATCCTGAGTATCTCAACAATGCGCTTGCTGCTCCGGATGCGATAGAAAACGATGTAGTGTCGATGCACAACCAGCTCCAATACATAAGCTGGCAGGCCCGGCCTTCCGGATCTACCTGCTTGCGGGTGATCAGCCAGCATCAGGGTTTTCTCCCGTAACAGCTCTCCGAATTCTCCGGCTGTTTTGGGGCTGTCCTTGCCGATAAAATCGATGATGGCGTCCAGGTCTGCAACAGCAGCAGGGCGCCATTGGATAGCGTAAGTCTTTTGGTCCATGGTCAAAGGGCCAGCCTTATTCCAGCTCGGACGCTCTTGTTACGCTCATTCACTACGAGGGTCATGCGTTTGTCAGCTTCTGGATGCGCTCGTCCATTCGCTTCATAACCTGGTCATGGGGGATAGTGGGTTCCGGGTCATCGATTGCCTCCTGAATCTCGTTCGCCAGCCAGTCGTTATATGCAGCTGCTTCATGCGCCTTACGCAAGGCCAGGGCGCGCCCACTTTTGCCAGGTGCAGGTTGTCTTTCGGCTGGATTCCATTCGCTGGCATCGAAACGGCCATCTGTAATACCCAGATCTAGCAGAACATTTAAAGCAGCAGCGGGGTTGCCGAAGCGGCGAGGCTCGCTACTACGAGCCTTGGATAGCACAGCTTGTGTGCCATTCCGAGTAGCTACTTGAACGAAGAAGGCCCCGCCCATACCCTTCAGCGTTACGCTTGAGACGCCGCCAGTCTTGTTGGCAGTGCGAAGCTGTTCGAGGGTTATGCTTTGCATTGGATTCCCCTGAATGCATGGATAATGGCTTTAGTGTGCATAGTTTATTATACTCGTGCAATGCTATTGGTCTTCTTGTTATATTCACGGGTGCAAAAATGCGGAGTTGGCTGGTCGAGGCGGGCCTGTCAGCATTAAACGATGCAGTGATCGCAGGTCATGCGCTTGCTTCGGATTGCATACTGGTGACGAATAATGTGAGGTAGCTTTCTAGGGTCCGGGGGCCGATCCGGTGCAGGCAGCGCGCGACAACTTCGCCATTGCCGCCGAAACCGGCCTGGAACTTCGCTTGGTGGCCGACGGGCAGCGCGTTGCCGGTATCTACCGGCGCTCCATGATGCTTGCCAGCGGGCGTTACGCCATGCTGGACGATGGCATGGGATTCAGCCTCGTGCCCTGGCGGCCGGTGATCGAACAGCGGGTGGGGCAGCAGGTCGCGGCGACGATGCGCAGTGGTGGGGTGTCTTGGGAGATAGGTCGGCAGCGAGGTCTGTCCCTTTGACTTCTTCTTAAGGCCTGCACCACGCGATTTCGTGAAGTAACAGCAACTGAGCAGGCATCGCCACGAAGTAAGGATAGCCCTTCATTTGGAGAGCGCACGCAACACCGTTGCCAGCTTCTTGACGGCAATTTCCAGCTCATGCGGCGCGTGAGCAGCAAAGCCCATGAGAAAACCCGCCTTGTGTCGATTCGACGCATGTAGCGCGGTCAGACCCAACAGGTCGATGCCGGCCCGACGCGCGGCGTCTACGGCCTCTCGCTCGGGGATGTCGCGCAAAAAAATACAGGGCATCTGCATACCGCCTGCGGGCACCCGTGGTTCCACGAACTCGGCCAGGTGTTGATGCACCAGCCGTGCCAGTATGTTGCGGCGCTCGGCGTAGACAGCACGCATGGTGCGCACATGGGCACCAAAGTGGCCGCCTTCGATGAAGCGCGCTAGCGTCAGCTGCGGGATCGGCGCACTGTGTCCGTCCAGCAAGGTGCGGGCCACCGTCATCGGGGCAACCAATGACGGTGGCAGTACTAGGTAGCCGATGCGCAGGCCAGGAAACAATGATTTGGTGAAAGTGCCGATGTAGATGGTGCGTTCATGCGGATCAAGACCCTGCACACAGGCAGTTGGCTTGCCGGCATAGTGGAACTCGCTGTCGTAGTCGTCTTCGATAATCCAGCACTGGTGTTGTCTTGCCCATTCGATCACGGCTAACCGACGATCCAATGCCAGCGTCGCCCCGGTAGGGAACTGGTGCGAGGGAGTCAGGAACACGGCCCTGGGCGGTTCGCTGTGTGCTTGTGTTGCTTCAAGCAGGTGTTCCACCTGCAGGCCGTCCGCATCCAGAGGCACGGGCACGCATTCCAGTCCGGCGGCATCGAATGCCTTGCGCGCGCCGTGATACACGGGATCTTCGATGAAGATGCGGTCGCCGGCATCCAACAGCACCGTGGCGCACAGCGTCAGTGCTTGCTGGGAACTGGTCAGTATCAGCACTTGGTCGGGTGTGACGCGCGCCCCCCGTTCGAGATTGACGTAGTCGGAAATAGCGCGCCGCAGAGGTTCCATGCCTTGTGGTGGACTGTGCAATAGCGCTTGAGTGCCGTATTCCTTCAAGACCTGCCGTTCCAATCGTTCCCAGGTCTGCAAGGGAAAGCTGCGCGTTTCCGGCACACCAGGGGCGAATGGACGCGGCATCAAAAAGTCACGTACCCCACCGCTGTTGAACATGGCACTGCCGCGCTGGCTAAGTCGCGGTGTTTCCTTGTTCGACACCGCACGCCGCACCTTGCCGCGTCCTGGCAGACGCTGCGCCCGCTCCGATACGAAACTGCCGCTGCCTACACGCCGCTCGATGAAGCCTTCCGCATGCAACTGGCTATAGGCCGACTCGACCGTATCGCGAGAAACCCCTAAGGATTTTGCCAAGGCGCGTGATGCGGGCAATGGCCTACCCACATCGAGTGCGCCATCGAGGATCAACTGGCGAATGGCTCGCTGCACGCGTGCGTGCAGCGGTAAGCCGCCGTGGGCGGGATCGCTGATCGAGGCTTTGACGGTCTCAAGTTGGGCGTGCTTGAACAATTGGCCTGTCTCTTATCAAGAAAATGGCGGGGAACATCCATCCATTTTAACGATATAAATAGGTTTCACAACGCATTGATCCACTTTGTTAGGAGTCACCGTCAGGCCATGTCATCTGCCCCATCTCTTTCGTCCGTTCGCTGGAACGATCTCACCCATCCCGTCGTGGCCGGGCTTATCTCGGTCATCGTCAACTACGGTGGCACTTTCATTCTGGTGTTCCAGGCCGCCAAGGTGGCGGGCCTGAGTGCGGAACTGACGGCTTCGTGGGTGTGGTCGATTTCGATTGGCGTAGGAGTAACGGGCATCATCCTGAGCTGGATTTCCCGTGAGCCCATCATCACGGCCTGGTCCACGCCAGCGGCAGCGTTTCTGGTCACGGCGCTAGCGAATACGTCCTACCAGGAAGCCATCGGCGCCTACCTGATATCGGCTGCAGCCTTCGTGGTGCTCGGATTGTCGGGATGGTTCGAGCGCGTCATCCGCTTGATCCCGCTGGGCGTGTCCGCTGGGCTGTTGGCGGGTATCTTGCTGCAATTTGGTATCGGCGCGTTCGGTGGTATGAGCATTGATCCGTTGCTGGCCGGACTGCTGATACTTGCCTATGTGGTGTTCAAGCGTTTTTCCGCCCGCTATGCGGTGGTGGGCATTCTGGTGCTGGGGCTGGCCTTTCTGTTAATCCAGGATCGCGTCGATCTGTCAGGTTTGAGCCTGACATTGGCCGCCCCCGTTTTCACCATGCCGGCGTTCTCGCTCAACGCCTTATTGAGCGTCGCGCTGCCGCTGTTCCTTATCACGCTGACTGGCCAATACATGCCAGGCATGCTGGTACTGCGCAACGACGGATTTGGAACCAGCGCCAATCCCATTGTGACCATCACCGGCCTGGGATCTTTGCTGATGGCGCCTTTCGGGTCACACGCGTTCAACATCGCTGCCATCACGGCTGCCATCTGCACCGGTCGCGAAGCGCATGAGGACCCGTCAAAACGCTGGATTGCCGGTATCGCAGCAGGCATTTTCTACATTCTGATTGGGGTATTCGGCGTGACGCTGGCGGCAGTGTTCATGGCGTTCCCAGCGACCTTTATCACCACGCTGGCGGGCTTGGCGCTGTTGGGTACGATTGGCAGCAGCCTTGCCAGCGCGATGGCCGACGCCAGGACGCGCGAGGCTGCGCTGATCACCTTTCTGGCGGCTGCCGCCAACATCACGCTACTGGGCATTGGCGGCGCATTCTGGGGGCTGGTGATCGGACTGGCCGCCTACGCGGTACTCAATGGTCAGCGGCCACAGAAGGCAACATCTGCTGACGCGCCGTCATCGGCCATCAGGAGGGCGAACTGATGGTGACGCCTGCCGATACACAAACCCGACACGACCAACATGGCCGCTATCCTGAGGCCAGCACGGTCGAGGACTTCCAACGCAATCTGGCCGCCGTGCAGACTCGCATTCAGGAGGCATGCCGCCGCGTGGGGCGGGACCCTGCGCATGTGCGGCTGCTGCCGGTCAGCAAGACCAAACCTGAGTCGAGCCTGCGCCTGGCCTACGCGGCGGGTTGCCGCACGCTGGGCGAGAACAAGCCTCAGGAGGCCCATCGCAAATGGGAGGCCACGCAGGATCTGGCCGACTTGCGCTGGTCGGTCATCGGCCATCTGCAAACCAACAAGGCCAAGCTGGTGGCGTGCTTCGCCACCGAATTTCAGGCGCTGGACAGTCTGCGCGTGGCCGAAGCACTTGAGCGTCGTCTGCAGGTCGAGGGGCGCTCGCTGGATGTGTTCGTACAGGTCAATACCTCCGGGGAAGACAGCAAATACGGTCTGGCTCCCGAAGACGTACCGGCTTTCCTCAAGGCGCTGCCGGCATTTTCCGCGTTGCGGGTGCGCGGGCTCATGACGTTGGCGCTGTTCTCCAGCGAGGCGCAACGGGTGCGGCAGTGCTTCGTGCTGCTGCGCAATTTGCGTGAGCAACTGCGTCAGAGTGCCCCGGCTGGAATCGTACTGGATGAACTGTCGATGGGCATGTCCGGCGATTTCGAAATCGTCATCGAAGAAGGCGCCACTGTGGTGCGTGCCGGCCAGGCCATCTTCGGTGCACGCGCGTTGCCAGACAGCCACTACTGGCCAACAGAGGGTAATGACAACGTGCCCCAGTCCTTTCAGCAAGCCATTGTTCAGACCATTAAAGGAATCTCATCATGACAAAGACCGTTATCGCCATCCGGCACCTGCATTTTGAAAATCTGGGAACACTGGAGCCATTACTTCAGACGCGCGGCTATACCGTGCGTTATCTGGATGCGCCTGATGGCGACCTGCGAGCTGCTGATACAGCAAGTGCCGATCTTGTGGTGGTGCTGGGCGGCCCCATTGGCGCGTTTGACGAGAGCATCTACCCCTTTATCAACGACGAACTGGCCATCATTGCCCGCCGGCTGGAAAGCCGTCGACCGTTACTCGGCATCTGCCTGGGCGCGCAACTGATTGCCCGCGCCCTGGGTGCTGGTGTCGCCAGTATGGGCGTGAAGGAAATCGGGTTCTCGCCGCTGACGCTAACTTCGGAAGGCGAAGCATCCTCGCTGGCAGCACTGGGCGGTGTACCGGTGCTGCATTGGCATGGCGACCGCTTTGACATCCCCGACGGTGCCACTCGACTGGCCGGTACGGCAATTTGTGACAACCAGGCGTTCAGCATCGACCGCCATGTACTGGCACTGCAATGTCACCTGGAAGCAAACCCCAGCCAAATTGAGCATTGGCTGGTCGGACATGCCTGCGAACTGGCGCAAGCGGGTATTGACCCGAGTGCCTTGCGCACCGAGGCTCGGGCCCGACAGGCTGATTTGCCCGCAGCGGTGCAAGCGGTCTTCAGCGCCTGGCTGGACGAAATCGAGGACAGTGCGTCAGGGAATCCGTCATGAAGGATGGCCTATGCGATATGCCATCTCTGCCACTATCGCTGGATGTGGTGTCCGTGCAATCCCAGGTGGTCTATGGCCGGGTAGGCAATAACGTCGCGATCCCGACGCTGGAGGCGCTGTCGCTGTCAGTGGCTGCGGTTCCGACCGTTGTGTTCAGCAATACGCCGCATTACCCAACAATGCACGGCGGCGCGCTGCCCATTGAATGGTTCGATGGCTACTTGCGGGATCTCTCGTCACGCGGGGCGCTGCAAGCGCTGCGCGCCATTTTGATTGGCTATCTGGGCAATCCGGGACAGGCGGATGTGCTGGCATCCTGGATGCGGACGCAACTGACAGCGCATCCCGCGTTGAGCATTGTTATCGACCCGGTAATGGGCGACCACGATCACGGCTTGTATGTCGATCCCGGTCTGGTGGATACCTACCGCCGGAGTCTACTGCCTCTGTCCGACGGGCTGACGCCGAACGGGTTTGAATTGGCACAGCTGACCGGATTGCCGGTAGACGATATCGAAAACGTGGTCGCTGCTGCCCGAACCTTGCTGACGGGGCGCACTCAATGGGTCGCGGTCACTAGTGCTGCGCCAGATACCTGGGCGCGCGACGAAATGCAGCTTGTACTGGTAACCCGTACCCAAGCTGAAGTCATCGTGCATCCGCGCATCAACGCCACGCCCAAAGGCACAGGTGATCTGTTTTGCGCCACTTTGATTGGCTGTTTGCTCAACGGGGCACGCCTGTCGGACGCCGCTATTCAGGCATGTCGATATATCGTTCTGGCATTGCGCCATACCCAACAGGCCCGATGCGCCGAACTGCTGCTGCCGCCAATGGAGGATAGCCGTGACAGCGGCGTCGCAATGGCACATGAGCGCATCAGCAAATTCACCTACAGGATTTTTCCATGCAAGCAAACACTTCCCATTTGATGCGGGCGTATGCCCTTCACCCCGTCTCCTTTGCGCGGGGCAATGGCGCACGACTCTGGGATGACCAAGGCGTGGAATACCTGGATGCCATCGCTCGTATTGCCGTCACCAGTCTGGGCTATGCCCACCCGGAAATCACCGCCGTCATTGCCGAGCAGGCCGCAATGCTTCTGCACACCTCCAATGTCTTCCGTATCGACTGGCAGGAGCGTCTGGGCGAGCGCCTGTGCAAATTGACGGGTATGCAGAGGTCATTCATCTGCAACTCGGGCGCAGAGGCCAACGAAACAGCGCTCAAGCTGGCAAGACTGCATGGCCATCGGAAACAAATCAAAGAGCCAAAGATTCTGGTGATGGAAAACGGGTTTCATGGGCGCACCACTGCCACGCTGTCCGCCAGCGGAAATCCGGGTAGCCAACAAGGCTTCGAACCGCTCTTGCCTGGTTTTCTACGGCTGCCTTACAACAATATCGAGGCAGTTCGCAATGCCGCCAGGCAGTCGTCCGACATCGTCGCTGTCCTGATCGAGCCGGTGCAGGGAGAGGGTGGAGTCCGTGTAGCCAGCGTTAGTTACCTGCGCGAACTGCGAAGACTGTGCGACGAACAGGGCTGGCTGCTTATACTCGACGAAATCCAGGCCGGCATGGGGCGCACCGACCAGCACGCGGGTATCACGCCGGACGTGATGACGCTGGCCAAGGCGCTCGGCAATGGTTTTCCCATCGGGGCTTGTCTGGCGGGTGGCGCTGCCGCGGACCTGTTCTCGCCCGGTCAGCACGGTTCGACGTTCGGGGGAAATCCGTTGGCCTGCCGGGCGGCCTGCACCGTGCTCGACATCATGGCCCGCGACAAACTGCCGGATCGTGCCGCCGTGCTGGGAGCACGCTTGTTGGGCGGGTTGCAAAAGGCATTGGCTTACCATCCGAATGTCACTGCCATTCGCGGACAGGGGCTTATGGTCGGTATTGAGCTGGACAGCCAGTGTAAGGAACTGGTCGGTCGGGCGCTGACTGACCAGCGCCTGCTCATCACCGTGGCACGCGACACCGTGGTACGACTATTGCCGCCGCTGATCTGCGATGAGATGCAGATCGACGACATCGTGTTGCGTGTCACACGCTTGTTGTCGTCGAGTGTTGCCGTTGGCAAGGATGCGACGAATTCGGTTGCACAGGAGGAGCCGACGACATGACGCGCAGGCCGATCTATGACCAACCGGACGCTGATGGTTTTTTTGGCCAGTTTGGCGGGAGCTTCATCAGCGAGACACTGTCGCAGGTGGTCGAAGAACTGCGAGTTGCCTACCAGCGCTACCGTGACGACCCCGCCTTCATCACTGAATTCGAGGTAGAACTGACAGAGTATGTCGGTCGCCCCTCGCCGGTGTACTACGCCCGGCGCCTTAGCGAAGAAACCGGTGGCGCGCGCATTTTCCTCAAGCGCGAAGACCTGAACCACACTGGCGCCCACAAGATCAACAACGTGATAGGCCAGGCCATGCTGGCACGGCGCATGGGCAAGCAACGCATCATCGCCGAGACTGGCGCGGGCCAGCATGGCGTTGCCACCGCGACGATATGCGCCCGTTACGGACTGGAATGCGTGATTTACATGGGCAGCGACGACATTGCGCGACAGAATCCCAATGTCCAGCGCATGGAATTGCTTGGTGCGACCGTAGTTCCTGTGACATCCGGCAGCTGCACGCTGAAGGATGCGATGAACGAGGCAATCCGCGATTGGGTCAGCAACGTCGATAACACGTTCTATCTGATCGGCTCGGTAGCCGGCATGCATCCATATCCGACGATGGTGCGGGATTTCCAGACCGTCATCGGCAAGGAGTGTCTGCGTCAGATACCGATGTTGTTCAAACGTCTGGGCGAGGACAAGCAACACCCTGATGCGGTAATTGCCTGCGTTGGTGGTGGCAGTAACGCCATTGGCATCTTCCACCCGTACATCGCTCATGAAGCTGTGCGCCTGATCGGCGTCGAGGCCGCGGGCTTGGGGCTGGGTACGGGCCGGCATGCCGCATCGCTCCAATGTGGTAGCCCTGGTGTCCTGCACGGTAGCCGCTCACTCATCCTCCAGGACGACAGCGGACAGGTGCAGGAAACCCACAGTATCAGCGCCGGGCTGGACTACCCAGGCGTTGGGCCGGAACACGCCTGGCTGAAGCAGATTGGCCGAGCCGAATACGTCGGAGCCTCCGACGCCGAGGCGCTGCGAGCCTTTCACCAACTGAGTCGCACGGAGGGCATCATTCCCGCACTCGAAGCCAGTCACGCCGTGGCCCATGCCATCAAGCTGGCGGCCACCTTGCCCAGGGAGCAGGCCCTGCTGGTCAACCTGTCTGGTCGGGGTGACAAGGACATGGACACCGTGATGGCGCAGTCCTGCACCAAATCAGTGACTGGAGTTCAATCGTGAGCAGGCTCGATACAACCTTCCGGCAGCTTCAGCAGCAGGGGCGCAAGGCGCTGATTCCCTATGTCACCGCTGGCTACCCTGGCGTGAACATTACTCCGGCGCTGATGCATGTTCTGGTGGAGTCAGGCGCTGATGTCATTGAGTTGGGAGTGCCATTTTCTGACCCCTCGGCCGATGGCCCGACGATCCAGGCAGCCAGTGAGTACGCGCTGCGACATGGTATGGGCCTACCGCAGGTGCTCGATCAGGTACGGTGTTTCCGCGAGTCTGACATCACTACGCCGGTGGTGTTGATGGGGTATGCCAATCCCATTGAACGCTACGACATGTTGCGCCATCAGGGAGCCTTCGCGGCGGATGCCGACGCCGCAGGTGTGGATGGTGTGTTGGTGGTCGATTATCCGCCCGAGGTGTCCGGTGGTTTGCTGGCACAGTTGCGCCGCCACGACATTGAACTGATCTTCATGCTGGCCCCGACTTCCACCGACCAGCGTATCCAGCAGGTCGCCGAGCGAGCCGGAGGCTATGTCTATTGCGTTTCCGTCAAAGGTGTTACCGGTGCCAACACACTCGACATTGCAAGCGTGCGCAGCACATTGGCGCGCATCCGCCGTCACGTACGGATCCCTGTCGGTGTCGGCTTCGGCGTTCGCGATGCATGCACCGCCCGAGAAGTCGCCCAGGTCGCCGATGCGGTCGTGATCGGCTCGTGGCTGATCGAAAACCTGGCGGGCAAGCCAGCCGCAGATGCGTTGGCAGCTGCCAGCGATCTGATCCGCGTTGTGCGCCTCGCGCTGGATAAAGATGCGCCCGTTCAGGGCCAGATCATCAATCCCAAGCAACCTCAAACATAGGACGAATCCCATGTACGACACCACTATAAAACTGATTGCATTCGACCCGGAGCTGGTTCAAGCCATTGAACACGAGTAACATCGTCAGGAAGATCATGTGGAGCTGATCGCTTCCGAGAACTATGCCAGTCCATTGGTGATGGCGATACAGAAGGATATCCGGGGAAGCGCTACTACAGCGGTTGCGAATATGTGGTCGTGGCCGAGCGCTTGGCCATCGAGAGAGCCAAGGACCTGTTCGACTGTGACTACGCCAATGTCCAGCCTCATGCGGGCGCCCAAGCCAATGCGGCTGTTTGCCTGGCACTGACGAATCCTGGCGACACGGTAATGGGTATGAACCTGGCACAGGGCGGTCACCTGCCCCACGGCAACCCGTCCAGTTTTTCTGGCCGCCACTACAAGATCGGGCCCTACGGTCTCGATCCCAAGACGGGACTTATCGACTACGACGAGATGGAGCACAGCGCGCTGGAGACCCGACCCAAGATACTGATTGCCGGTTTCTCGGCCTATTCTCGCCACAAGGACTGGGCACGCAGGCGCGCCATCGCAGCGCAATGTAGGCGCTATCTTCTGAGTAGACATGGCACATGTCGCTGGTTTGATCGCCTTTATATGCGCGTCGGGAGGTTACCTCATCTCGCAAGGGAATTCCTGAATGGAGCTGCGCCATCTTCGTTACTTCATTGTCTTAGCTGAAGAGTTGCATTTCACGCACGCAGCGGGGCGACTACATATAGAGCAGCCGCCATTGTCCCGGGCGATCAAGGAACTTGAGGATGAACTGGGCTTCATGCTATTCGAGCGTGACCGTCGAGGAACTCGACTGACTGCGGCCGGCACAGCGTTCCTGCAAGACGTTCGTCGGCTATTCACAACGCTCGAGCAAGCACGGCAAAATGTGAAAGCCATCAAAGTGGGCCTACGAGGTAGTTGCTGACGTCATATGGGGCGGTGTCGGGCATGGAGATGCCTGCTTCGCCGATAGCCATCATCGTGAAGGGTTTGTCAGCAACGACAAAACCTTTGAAAGCGCCACCTGCGATGGGCGCGGCGAAGCTGCTGGCGGAGGCCAGCAGGAGAACCGAAACAATAGCCAGTTTCTGTACATTCAGACTTGCTTTCATTACGAACTCCATTAAGTGAAGAAAAAGGTCGTTTTAACGAAAACGACCAGAAAACGATTAACTTAAAAACGTGCTGTCATACCGACGCGCACCGTGCGTCCAGGGGCCGGAATAGAGGTGCGGGCCATGGGGTCCAGGTAGTACTGATTGGTGAGATTGCTGATCGCCACGTCTACATTCAGGTTCTTCTGCACCTGATAGCTGGCGTAGGTATCGAAGACCAGAATGGGGTTCCAGTAGTTGGCACGGTTCAAACCCCAGCCGCTGAGGCCAAAAGCACTCTCATCGCTGTTATTAGCGGCGCTGTGATATACCGCACGTGCTCCAAGCAGTAAATTCTTTTCCAGCAGACGTGCACCGACATCCAGGTTCAGAGAGTACTGCGGTTGCAGGCTGGTTCTGGCAAAGGTGCGAGGGAAGCCTCCATCAACGCAGGCAGGTATGTTGTCGCTTCCTGCAGCCCCAGGGATGGGCATAAACGTCTGAGCGTAGTCGGCGTCGCATAGCTGCTGCTTTAAGCGATATGTGCCGCCAAAGTTGGAAAAGTATTTGCCGCTATCAACCCGAGCTTGCAGCTCAATACCGGACATCTTTTTCTCGTCAAACTGCACGGTATTGAAGTCCCAGTCCCGGTCTATGTAGTCTTTGATCCGGATGTTGAAGTAATTGATCTTGACGTCTGCATATTCCAGGCTTGGAAAGTAGCTGCGCAGATTGTGGACATAGCCTATTTCCCAGTTGTAGGCATGCTCAGGAAGATTCGCTGCTCCGGTCGAGCGCTTGTTGCCGCCAGCCAATGCCATGGAGGACTCGAACAGGCTTGGAAAGCGTACAAATTCGTTGTAGCGGGCATAAAGACGAATATCGTCTGTGACGAAGACCGACAGCCCGATGTGGGGAACCCATGCATGGTCTTTTTGCTTTTTGGGCTTTTCCCATTTGTTGGCAATGTCGGACTCGTCTTGGTAAACTGGTTTACGGTTGGCTATAGAGGCAATGTATTTTTTTACGGTGCCCGTTTGCCCTTGTGCATCAGTGACTTGCTCAGTGGAGTCAATCTCGCCATTGGTAAAAGGGTTATTGGCGATAAAGCCTTTGTGAGTATCACCGGAAGGAACGTATACAGTTTCTTCGGTATAGCGATAGCCGTTGACTTTTCCTTGATGAGATTGAAAATCTAATACTTCTTCAAATGATTTTTTGCTTGTATGCCCGAAGACGGCCTCTAGTAGACTTGGATCTAAGTCAGAAATGAACTGCCAGTCTTCTTCATATTGCTTGTAAAGGGGCCGTACTTTTTCAATGAGGTTGCCTTCGTAGTCAGCGACTTCTTGATCGCTCATTAAGCGCTGAACTTGATAGTTGTAGCCCTTCAGGGCAGGCTGAATAGCCCAGTCCTTATGCTGCTGACTACGCATGTCTGCCAGTTTGTCGTCGTATGACCAGTAGTCGCTATAGCGTGCACCAGCATTCACCTGAAGCCAGTCCACAGGCCGCCAGTCGAAGTTAAAACCAAAATTCCATTGCTGACGGGTGCCCGAACGAGGCCCCATGTGGTTTACACCCCAGGTCAACTCATTCAGGTGCTCGAGCTTTTCCGAAGCGTCATGCTGCTTGAGTTTTTCTCGGGTGAAATCAGCCGATAAGCTCAGATCCAGAGTTGGGTGCAAAGTCATGGCGTTGCTAAGGTCCAGTCCACTACGCCTATGGTCAGTAATTTGCAACGCTCTGGGGATGATGTTGAAACGCCCGTCTGTATTGGGCAGCTTTTCTGGTGCGGTAGGCGGTACCCAAGTGCA
>Ga0265293_10008297_pt1 | contig 15467 bp, 9 predicted proteins | sample Munlanlewell138R_FD_192505 | JGI IMG/M metagenome (GOLD analysis project Ga0265293, IMG submission 192505) | Leachate microbial communities from a municipal landfill in Southern Ontario, Canada - Leachate well 138R | ecosystem: Engineered > Solid waste > Landfill > Unclassified | place: Canada...
GGCGCCAAGCGGTAAGACAGTCGCATTTAAGGTTAAATTTGATCCAAGATTAACAGAGGCATTACTTGGGGATACACTAATTGATGTTGGATCAACATTTGAAGCGGAACACAAACTCTGGGTTGCGGAATTGGTGTTACCGTATATATAACAAGCCCAATCTTGACGATCAATATAAGGGTTTCGATTACCTTGTAAGTTATGAACCGTATTATTCCGGTATATTTCACGGTTTGTGACAGGATTTTCTAAATGCCATTCAAGCATCAGTTCGACGGAATAAAAGTTTAAAGTTACACTATAGTCATAGCGGGTATTCATATACATCGTTGCGCGTGCGACTTCGCCTTTAGCGAGGTCATTGGGCATGAAGTAAGCGGATGTATAGTAATTATCCGTTACATTGCCATAACTATCGATACTACGCGTGGTAGTTGCAGGATTAAGTTCATTAAAGGGTTTGTTACCCCGATGACCATTCGTTTTATTATCGTCAGCGAATATATGATGATTATCATTGACAGCCGGGGCTTGATCGTTAAATAAACTCTTCGCAAATGAGTGCTCACGGTTCCAACCTACACTACCTGAGACACGGGCAGTCTTGCTTAAATTAATTCGTGAATAGATAAGCAATACTTTAGATGCATCACCTTCCGCCTCATCTGCGGCTTCATAGCGACTCCAGTCATAAGATTCGTTCGTACCACTAGAAATTAATCCTTTTAGTTTTGACTTTAATGCACTTGGCGTTTCGTTTCCAGTGACACTCGTATAGTAATTACCTTCATTACTTGTTTGGGGACCACTCCAAGCGGAAACTTTCGTGATTGATTGTTCTATTTGATTGTTGTTTTTGTAAATATAAAAAGAACCGAGTGTTAACAACCCTAAAAGCGATATACTTACTTTTTTAAATCTACGCATACTTCTCCATCACCTCATAACGAGAACAATAAAAAGATGATAACATATTTTAAAAAATAGCAAAGACATTATTATATGAAAAAAGGGCACCATAACTCTGATGCCCTCTAATTAAAATAAATGAATGCCTAGTTATTTGATTTTTTGCGTATTAGATAGAAACCTGCAACTGATAAGAGGCTCATAAAGGTTAACACGAGAGTCATGGGACTGAGGATGTTTGAACGAAGATTATCTCGATGGTTCGCCTTCGGATTACTGACACCCACTAAAAAGTCAGTAAAGTTATATTTAGTTTGAATGAAATTATACCGTGCGATTGCTTGTTCAAGGACATTACCTTCAACATTGGCAACTCCTGCTAAGATTTCGGCTTTCACTAAATCATCCGCACCATCAAATAGAGTCTTGAGATTATCCCAAGTAGTGGATAAAACATCTAAGCTAGCGCATTCAGCAGCAGTTGTATCTAAGAAGTGTTGGCCGAAGTCTAAAGCTGCATTAGAGGCGGTCTTTGCAGTAATTTCGATTGAAGTTGTCCAAATTCTTGATGTTCCTATTGTCGAAATCTCTAGTACATTAGCAAACGGATTCAGAGTTTCACTTTGATTTCCGGAGTATTTAAAGTTAACGCCATCATTAATTTTAAGGATTGGCGTTTTACCACTATCAACAATAAGGCCATTAAATTTAATCGATGTGGCATAAAGACCATCTGGAAGAGTGACAACAAACTTGCCCCCCGTTGTTGAATTACCACCTATTGTAATTGTTTTATTGGCATTTGGACTAGAATTAAGACGGGTGTTGTCGATGTTTGAAAACAAGATAGTTCCTAATTCAGGATTATCTTTTAAAATACTCAATTTACTGGTGTCCATTGGATTTGAGTAGTCAGTATCGATCGGAGCGATTGTATAAATGCCTTCGGCTAATTCTTGAACTGAAACATTAACACTGGCGCTTTTTGTAATCACACCATCCGTGGCTTCAATGGATAATGTCACCTGTCCTTCTGTTAATCCAGCCTGAATAGTGACCGTTGATGTGTCTACATTTTGTAATGTTATTAATTCTGAAGGATCAACTTTTGTCCAAGAGTATGATGTTGGAGTAAAGTTTTTTGCTTGAACTGTCATAGATGAACTCGAACCAGGTAGAATATTAATACTGTCTTTCTCTAGAAGTAATTCTGGCTCTAAGTTTTGAACCACATTAATGTATTCAACTTTAGAAATCTGTATAAATCCGTTTCCCGAACCAGATTTAAAATCATAATTTAAACGATAAAATAAATTTTCTCCAGGGTTTGTGATTTGGTAAATCATTTGCCCGGTTTTTACATCTGGACCAGGAATTTCTTGTAGATCCATCGTAAAATCTTTATTTGAGGCTATCGTGAGCGAAGTGGAATTCACATTCGCTGCTGTCACGGAATCGACTTGCACATTAATTGAAGAAATTGGAGAGGCGATTTTTACATCGGTGGCAATACTTGCCATGGAAGCAGAACCTTTTCTTCCTCCTCTAATATATGTCCAAGAGCTCCAATTGTTATTATTAAATCCGGCGACAGTCCAAGTATAATCTCCGATAATAGAAGTAAAGGATGAAGTATAAGTACTCACTTTGTTATTGGCACTATTTTCATCTGGGAATGAAAGTGTTGTAACAATTGTGTCCGCAGCTCTTATCACAACATTTGTTTCTAAATTTTTTACGGAAATCCCCACCCCTATTACCATTGCTAAAGTGGAAAAAGGTGTAAAAATCCTTTTTAATATTCTTTTCATAAATCCTCCCTTTTTGGATTAAAATAAGTTAAATATTATACTAACCATTCATATGAATAAATGCAACACATGTTATAAAAAAGCTTAATCATAAAATAAAAATAGCGGTGATTCCGCTATTTTGGTGGATTAATAGGTTAATCTGTTTTGGTTTTCGATTAGTTGTTTGTAAGGTCGACTTCACTGTCTTTGGTTGGGGCGGTGTAGGTATCACCTTGACTATTCGCGGCAACATTAATTTTCACTTTAAAGTCGGCCGCGCCTTCAAAGACGGTATCAGGATAGGTATTTTCTAAGGCGCCATCAATGACGATATCAAATCCTTTAAAGACGTCATTTTCTAGAATTAAGTTTAACTTAATGGCATTCGGGGTCACGTCTGTTGGATCATTAAAGATTTTAAACTCATTCACGCCATTTAAATCGGTGCGAATCGTCGTGTCAACAAATGTAAATAAACTCATCACCGCCGTTTGATTCACACTAAAGGAGTACGTTTTTAAGCTGCCATCCGTAACAAGCTGTATCGCATCGACATGACTGCGCACAAAGAAGTTTGGATCAAGGAGGGCATAGAATTCATCAATCGCCCCATTCGCGTAGTTTTCGATCTTAGTGTGGATATTACTTAACGGGAAAACACGGTCATGGACATCATTAACATCACCATTCGCGTATCGCACCCGGTAGCGTTCATAATCACCAAATATTTTGTCTTTATATAAATCTGCATTTTTATAATCACTATCAAACTTCACGCGGTTCCAGAAGTAATTCACACCGCCACTAATAACGCGTTTCGTACGACCTTGGAGCGTCGCGTTAATGGCAAAGCCACTTTGCGGGTACTTCATTTCCGTATCAATGCGGTACGTATAACCTGATCTTTGTAAGGCTTTATAGTTATTTAACGTCGTCCGCACTGTCGTTAACGTACTTTGCACTTCATTTTCCGTTAAGATATAGCCAGGAAAGGTTGGTGTAATAATTTTCACGTCCGACCCAACTTTGCCAAAATCGAGATCATAGGCAAATGTCAATGTGCCGACACTGACACTAATACTAAATTCATAAGAATATTTTTTAATAAAACCATTCTGGTAAGTGACATAGGTACTAAGCACCGCATCTTTTGTCGGCAAATCAACAAAAAGACTGACAATTTTATCGACGAAGGGATGATTTAAAAAACCAAGCGCAGAGGTCACTAAGCTTGAAGCACTTGTATACTTCACTTCATAGCGACCAATCCCCGTATCCACGACCGCATTAATGTCGTCATCTTCATATTCAAATAATGCTTTTGCAAAATTTGAGGTGTCATATTTAAAACTTGCGTCTACTTCTTCATCATGGTAGCTACTTAATTTACCTTCCGTATTGACTTTAAAGGTGAGGAGTTTAAGACCACTTTTAAACTTATATACATCGCCATCGCCAACGAGTAAACCACTGCGTGCTTCACGGGTTAAAAACGTTGTCGCGGCTGCAGGATTATATTGTGTTTTCCCGGAAATAAGAGCGCCAGGACCATTAATGGCACTAATTTTGGTGGTCACACTTAAATCAAAATTATATTCAAACTCTCCCGCCACGGTCCTGTCGCGTGAAGCAAGAAAGTAATCACGGTTATTAAGCCACCGTGCATAAAGCGTCACTGACGATTCTAAGACGATAGGCCACGTAACGGCAGTCGCAAAATTCGCATCATAAAACCAGCCGTCAAACTGATACCCACTGCGGGTGGGATCGGTTGGTTTGTTCACCGTTTCGCCCTTATTTTTGGTGACGGAAACGACATTTGAACCCCCATTACTATTAAAAGTAACGGTATAGCGAATGACTTCACTACTGGAAGCGACTGGGGTGGAGGTGGTATCCACACTGGTCACTGCTTCGCTTGTTGTCGTACTTATTGGCGTACTTGTGGGGGTACACCCCGCAAGCAGTAAGATAAAAGCAATGCTCGGCAATAAGAGACGTCTATTCTTCATATTAAACCTCTTTTCTCCAATTCATTAAATTGGTTATTCATTTTGTTATCGTTAAACGGCAAAGCCGGTTTCTTCAGGATGCGTAAACGATTTGCGAAGGGCAAATGGGAAGACAACCATCGAAAGAGCGCCACATACGACGATAGCAAGTCCAGCTAATAAAATGGTGCCAATAATGCCAAGGATGAATAAGACGAGCTTCACAGTCAAAAACCAAATAATGCCATCAAGATCAAGACTAAATATAAGGCCTGGCATGCGCACGGAGAACCCAACAATTGATCCAAACATACCACCAATAAAGTTATTGTCTAAAATGGCAGTAAAAATAAGCGCAAAAATGGCATAAGCCGAAAGAATTGAATAGGTGATGCCTAAAGCTAAAGTGGTATTTTGAATTTCTCCTTTTATAGCAGCAGATAACATGAAACCAAGAACAATGGCGCCAGCAAGACCACCCCACACATAACCATGAATGCGTCGTTTGCGAGACGCTTGCAAAGCGACTACTTCGGCAGCTTTCCTCGCTCTACCCATATCTAGTTGGTGGCAGCTGTCACAAGTCGGTTTATGATAATGTGTGTGTCGTGAACCTCGTGCGGACTTCGTTTTTGGATAATGGATACGGTCCCCCTCATATAGCTTTTTGCCACATTTAGTGCAAAGGGCGACGCTTGGTCTAGTGTCTTTTACTTCTTCTTTTTCTTCAAGAGGCGTCACCACAACTGGTGCGACTACTTCTTCTTTGATTTCGGCAACAACTAACATCCGACCATAAATTAATTCTTCAACTTTAACATCAAGGAGTTCGGCGATGGTCTTCAACATGTCAATACTTGGTTCAACCTCATCATTTTCCCAGCGTGAAACAGCTTGGGCTGTCACGAATAGTTTGTCCGCAAGATCTTTTTGGGTCAATCCTTTTTCGTGGCGGAATGTTTTTAAATTTTGTCCTAAACTCATTTATATCGTTCCTTTCTTAAACTCCATCCATTATAAAAATTAAAAAAGATAAAATGTCTAAACATTTTGTGGAACAACTAAACAAAAAGTTGAGTTGCCTGTAAAATGCATGTTTTTCTTTCATTTAATAGAAAACGGATAGACAATACTAATATTTTTACATGAAAAGTGACGCTCGACAAGCAAAAGTAAAATTATCGCTGATCTAAGTTAAAGATTCTTAACAATATCATAGACTGTTTTCGTGATTAAAGATAAGTAAAGCGCGTCATCGACATTCGTAATGAGCAGCGAATCCTTCGCCCCTCTATACATGGGTGCGTACAAAACTTCTTCTAACAAGGGCAGCACCTCTTTAAAGGGCTTAATAAAAACTTGATTATCCGCTACGGCAAGGCAATATACCCCATTAACATAAATTAAGTATTCGCCCATCATCCGCTTATAACTAATTTTTCCAACGCTTTCAATTTGATCACAGATATATAAAACAAAATCAAGATGACTAGCCATTTATTACCTCATTAAATCTATTTTAAGCAAAAAATAAGAAAAAGTCACCTTAAAGATGCCTAATCAAATGTCAATCTTAACAACTTATTGCTTTTTGAATTGTTTGTAGATGAGTAAGAAAACAAAAGCGGCGAAAACATATGTTGATGTTGTAAAGATGAGTATGTCTGTCAAAGAACGATCTTTAATGGTTCGTACTTCTTTTGTGAGTTCGCCATTAAGAAAGTCATTATAAAGATAGCCTTCCATAATCACATAATAACGGGCAAGGGCATGTTCGATAATAGTGCCTTCACTATTGGGCAAATTTTGTTGAATGATATCTTGTGCATCACCGTTTAACGCAAAGTAAGCCGCTTGCGCATTGGCCCACGCACTACTTAGTAAGGTATCACTTTTATTGAGGCAACCAAGATTCGTCTGATCTATAAAATCCTGACTCCACTTTTCGGCCGCTTGACGCGGTGTTTCACTCACGACGCTTTCAACCATGATAAGAATTTCAACGATTGCAAGTCGTTTCGTTGTTTTAATCTCAAAGTAAGTTTCTTTTTCGGGAAAGGTAATCACATAAGGCGTACCTGAACTGGGATTACTATTGGTCGTACCGATTGTTCCCGTTTGGGTTGCAAAATTCGACCCGTCACGGCCGACTAAGGTTGGCGCAGAACTAATACCGGTATCATTAAAGAGAACTTCGATGCGCTTTGTCGCATATGCGGGTTGTAAGGTTACTTTTAGATTACCGGGATTATTTGAAGAACCGAGCGCTAAGCCCCCGCCGCGTGGTAAATACGCTTGTGTCTTATCAATTTGGGAAATAACGTTGACCTTGTTAAATCCAAGATAAGCTTGCCCAGACTCTGATCCGCCGTTATTTAGATGTTCATGGGTGAAATCGGTTCTACCGTCGTTATTACCTGCCGTATTGTAAAAGGAGCCCATAACACTCGTTACAGCCGCTACTTTGGTGACCGTTAACAATAAACTAGCCACAAAACCACCTTCTGCACTGGTCGCCGTAATGGTTGCTGCGCCTTCTTTTTTGGCACTCACAAGGCCAAGTTCTGATACAGTTGCAATCGTTTCATTACTACTTGCCCATGTGACATTTTTGTTTGAGGCATTACTTGGCGTATAGATAACATTTAATGTTGTACTACTGTCTATCGATAATGACTTACTCGTTTCTGCAAAACGAATATTTTGGAGGGGAATTGGATCATTGGTGACATAAATGGTCGCGCCACTTGATTTTGTTATGTCCGCCGTGGATGTGGCGGTGATGGATACCGTTCCCACGCTTTTGGCGGTTACTAAACCATTACTATCAACGGTCGCAATCGCATTATTACTAGACGTCCATGACACTCCCTGCGGAGCGGTTGATGGCATGACACTACTTGTTAATTTAATCGTTTCATTTAGTTGCACACTGCCCGTACTTGGTGTTACGTTTACACTTTGCACAGGGTCGGGAGCAGCAGTTTGACAAATGGTCTTTGTATTTGCGTTCGTATCACCCCAGATTCGACAAGCAAGAAGCGGGTCATCAATAAAAGGGTTGCGGTTATAATTAAGGGAAATATCAAGGGTTTCATTGCGGATAATTTCTGTTTGATCAACGGCATATTGTAAGTTCCATTTTAAAAGGTCGCCAAGTTTACCCATTCTGTTGCCAGTGCCACTTGCTTGACCACGACCGACATCTTCAAGAATAAGACCTGAGGATGCACCAATTGTGGCGCCATAAAAGATAATACGAGCGGAAATACCGCGGTACTTCGGATTATTAAAACTAGCCGGATCCCACCCAGCATTGGGTGGTTCAGCGTAATACATATTGCCACGAGCGGAGTTTTCACTCGTTAATGTTGGGCGAATGACGTGTGGATCGCTTTCAATCTTATTGCCGCCATGACTATTGGGCCAGGTATGTTCTTTGTTCATTCCCGAATAACCCTTAACAGGGGTACCTGAGTAGAAACTCACAATATAACCATCATTAGGCCGCTCAGGATCAACATCCGTATAAGGAAAAGCCGTGGACTGATGGGAGCCATAAGAAAAACTTGCGTTTCGTTCCGCTTTTAAAAGCGTGGCAAGCGCATTTTTGAGGTTGTCACCCGTTGACGATAAGTTAACGCTGCTATAGTAGTTATCAATATAGCTTTGACTGGAACGCGCTGTAATAACAGTGGGGGCGGCGCTGACCTTATTGACCCCTTGGTTTTGGCTATGACTAAGGGAAGGGAGCGTCAATAACCCTAATAATAGAGTAATAGATAGTTTAAAAGCATTCTTCGACATGAGTAACTCCTTTTTGTGACGTGCGTAAATATGAATATAGCATAGTAAACAACTTAAATATATAGTCAATATAAAATAATACTTAAAAATGGTTAATTAGCGATCAAATTGCATTTTTTTACGAATGCCAAAATAGATGACGGTCCCGATGGCCATCGTAAGTACATAAAAGCCAAGCACATAAAACGTCACATAACGCGGGGCTTCGTAGTTTGGTCGTCGCACCACTTCATTAATAACAAGATCACCCGCACTATTCGTTAAAAAGTTCGTATAACCGTAAATATCAAGAATCAAACGATAACGGGCGATTAAAGCGACCATCACGGCGTCTGTTTCGTAATGAGCATAAACGTAATCTTTAGCCGCAGTTGAAAGTTTAGCGTATTCACCTGCTAAATAGGTCCAGGTTGAACTAAGCACGTTATTGACTGCACATTCTTCGGCGGTACGTGTCATAAATAAGTCAGCGTAGGTATAAGCATCAACTTTTGCGGTATCGACCGCCCCTTCGGTGTATCGATAAAGGTTAATTAAAAGCATCGAAGAACTTAAAGCCGAGGTATAGGTAGTAAAACGGGGAGCGCTACTATTATAAAGCATGCGTCCAAATGTAGTGTTCGTACTACTTAACGTGGTCGCCCCATTACTAATTGCAATCGTCCAAGTTGTGGTGCCAATATCAAAACCAACTGTTTTCGCCGCACTGGTGCCTAAAAAACCACCGCTACTATTCGCCAATGTCCAGTTGCCGGATGTTCCACCAAGCGTCAACCGCGTTGCGGCTGCTGGAAGGGTCACAATCCGTGATAAGTCGCCACTAAAAGATGTGCTCGTATGAGTAAAATACGCACCCGATAAAGCGGTCGCGACGACCCCTTTTTCGTAACTTGCCATAACTAACTCGTCGCCGACTTTTAAACTCGCTACGGATGTCACGAGTTCCCAGCCTTCTTCGCTGGTTGTGGGAAGGGCCGTCACGGTGACATTAAGGTTTGAGCTTGCGCCTCCTTCATCTTGACTCACCGCACTGATGGTTGCAGTTCCAGCTTTAATGGCAGTGATACGACCATTTTCATTGACGACAACGACGGAAGTATTAGAGCTATGATAAATAAGCGTTTTATTCGTCGCATCGACGGGTAAAATCGTTGGCTTTAACGTTTGTTCGTCACCAACTTTAAGGGAAAGACTACTCGGATTAAAGGAAATACTGCTAATGAGGTTATCGCTACTTTCCGGTTGGACCGTCACCCGCACGGTCGCGCTTGATGTCGCCCCTTGCGCGGTGATCGTCGCACTTCCTACCGTAAGCCCCGTAATAAGGCCATTTTGATTAACACTTGCGACGCTAGCGTCGGATGATGACCACGTAATGGTTTCACTGTTGGGATTTGAAACTACGGTGACCGTTTCACTCATGCCTTCTTGTAACGAAAGGGAGGTTTTACTTAAGCGGATGGTGTCTTGCGGGGTCCCATATAGGTCTATGATATTTTTAACCGCTTGGGAGACGACACTTTGATCGGGTTCGGGTAGATGATAATAAATACGCGTTGCAAATTCAGGATGATCGACAAAGGGATTGCGATTATGGTGCCATCGTGAGGCCACTTCATTATTGCGCCTAATTTCCCATTCGGTGGGTGGTTCTAAGTAGTGCCATTTAAGTAAGGTACTAAGCTTACCAATCCGCCCTATTTTTAAGGTGGTCGGTTGGTCATGCATCATGACTGGGAAACGGCTATCATTGCGATATCTAGTCGCGACATACATTAAAATACGGGCAATCGTGCCGCGATACCCAATAGCCGGATATAAAATATCATCGTTTTGCCCATTCGAGCGGTCAAAAGCGGTCGACCAAACATAAGAATCATTATTGCCAACCGTGCCGTAACTGGTGTTACCAAATTCTAACGCCTTAAAGCTTGTCGCAAAGGGGAGTTCATCAAAGGCACTTGTTCCCCGTTTACTATTTAAATCAGTGGCGGACGGTAAAATATTATGGGCATCAGCGCCTGGGGTGCCTGCCCCTTCTTCACGGTTACCTGAGCCATACCAACTAGCGGGCCAAACGTGTTCTTTGTTCGCAGAACCAGGAATACCACCGGGTGAAAAACTTTTAAGAGTGCCGGTATACACCATTTGCATGAGAGAAGGGTCATTTAAACTACGGTCACTATATTGATAAATACTTGGAAGTGAACTATAAGACTTACTAACAAAGCCGGTTGATGTAAGCGTTGAAAGAGCGACAATCAAGTCTTCGCCCACGAGTCCTTCATCAATGCCTTGATAGTACTTATTGTCTTCATTCGTCGCGTAAAAGCTTGCCCCACTCGCGGGGTCGAGGGCTTTGACCAAAGCCGGTGTACTGAAATGGAAAGCAATCGGCGCGCTAACCGCAAAAAGGGTCGCTAAAGAAAGGGCTATTTTGATTAAGAGTAAGCGTATTTTTTTCATAAAACTTATTATACAAGTATTTTATTCTTTGCATACGAGAAAGATAACAAAAAAGTGTTTTCGGAAATAATGCAAGATTTTTGAAGCTTTGGTATCATTAAAATACACATCAAAAACGAAATGAGGTTCTTATGTCTTCTAAACTAAAGTCCATGCTTGTTATCTTAGTTATTTATTTATTGGTCATTATTGGATCAGTCGTGGTTTTTTTAACGCTCCCTACTACCCTTTCTTTGTTGATTCGGGTCTTAATCGCTGACGTTATCGCCACTATGCTAATTTGGCTATTATCCTTGATGCTTAAAAACGCCTCATTATATGACCCTTATTGGAGTGTAATCCCACCCGTTATCTTAGTTTTGGTGATGATGGCAGAAAAGACCTTCACCCTTCCACTTGTGATCTTATTAACGGCCCTTTCGTTATGGGCCATCCGCCTCACCTATAACTGGGGCAAACTGTGGCAAGACTTTTCGCATGTTGATTGGCGTTATGAGAACTTCAAGAAAATGGCGCCACGCCTTTATCCACTTGTCAGTTTCTTTGGTATCATGCTTTTCCCAACGCTAATTGTCTTTGCTCAACTTGTTGGTCCGCTCGCCATGATCAAAGCGCAAACGGCGACGTTTGGGGTTTATAGTGTCCTCGGCGCAATCACCATGATCGGTGCCACCCTTCTTCAATTCGTTGCCGATAGCCAAATGCAAACCTTTAAACAAGACTCCAAAAATAAAGGCAAAATCATGCAAGAAGGCGTCTGGAAATACTCGCGCCACCCCAACTACCTTGGTGAAATCTTAGTGTGGTGGGGCACCTACTTATTTACCATCGATGCCTTTGGGTTTAGCTACTTTATTATCTTCCCCATCTTAATGACCTTGATGTTTCGCTTTATCAGCGTGCCTCTTCTTGAAAACAAAATTTTAAGCACGAGACCAGCATACAAAGCTTATAAAGAAACAGCCCGGATGTTTATTCCGATAAAAAAATAAAAAGACATATCCAAGAAAAAAAGGCAACGCACGATGCCTTTTTCTCTATTTTCTTCTACTTCGTTTCAAAACTAATCTGAACATTGAGCCATCGGACTTGGCCGACATTCATCACTTGCGGGAGCGAGAAGTCAATCGAACTTGGGCGACCTTCAGGCGTTATGGTCACAAAGTCGACCGCATACGTCATCGTGCCATTACTTAAGATGCCGTTATTAACCGTGCGATCAGCGTAACCACTCGCAGCAAGAATTTTAATACTCGTAATGACGTAACGGTCACTGACCGCAAAAGTTGCTTTTTGGCCGGCATAGATATGTAATGGATCGACAAGTTGAGCTTGATTGGTGTTGCCAACCGGGAAGCCACTATTTTGGCTATAGACGGTCAAGGTTGCAGGCCGTACCTCCCATTTGACGCGGTTATTGGTGACACTACGAATTGCTTCGCGCGTTTTTAAATTACTCATGGCAAGGTTATCTTTGGCGACTGGACCGGTATATTGATCGCCCTCGCCATCAAAGAATTCAAATAAGACTTCATGACGACCGCCCGTGTATTCATAATACATATGAAGACGGACATCATCATAAATACTTTTAAGATAATGAACATCTCCTTCTTCAACATCCACTAAGATGAAATCATAATTGCTTGTTAAATAATGGACGTAATCATCAAAGTTTGTAGCAAAACGAACGCGGGTTAAGACGTGATAGAATTCACCGCGATAAAAATCATCGACAATCCCGTGATGAAAGTCACTTTCACTCGTAAAAACGGGCATGTCAATGTTTTGGGCGTAGGTTAAGTATGTATGAAGCGCTTCACTTGGCCATACACTACTTCTTGTTAGATGGCTAACATCAGGATCAGAGAGTGGTTCACTACCTGGGATGGGTTCAGAATTCTCTTCACTACTTTCGCTTGGTGGCGCACTGATTTCGGTAATCGAGGCGGTACTTGTTGCGCTTGGTGTTTCTGTGCTACTAGTGATGCCGTCAACGATACTTGTTACATTTTCAGTTGGGGTTTCGCTTGGTGACTGACTACTTAGTCCTCGGTTACAAGCGGTTAAAAGACTAATGAGGCCTAACAAGATTAAACGATATGGTTTATTCATAAATGGTTTCCTTTTTTCGATGGTTTATTTATTTTGGGCTATGATTAAGCTTCTTATGGAAGCAAAATATATTGAAAGTAATCATAGCACATTTTATTCTTTACGCGAAATCATTAAGTAAAATCGGGATCTTCTAAATAAAAAGGGGTGAATTTCACCCCTTGTTTGTTTGATGTAATTGAATTATTCGGTTTCCGCAACGACAGCAATGTTGCGTTTATCAGCGTTAAAGACCGCTAAATCAAGTTCACCGGTCCGTTTGGCGGTTAAGGTAGCGGATACCATCGTTCCGGTCACGTTAATGGCGGTCCGACCCATATCGATTAAGGCGTCCACACCGGCGACAAGCGCTATCCCTTCAATCGGTAAACCAAGTGTGGCGAGGACAACGGTGGCGGCGATGGTGGCAATACCAGGAACCCCAGCAATGCCAATCGAGGCGATGGTTGTTGTTAAGATAATGAGTAAGTAATCGGCAAAGACAAGATTAATGCCAAAGGCGTTAGCGGTAAAGATGGCGACCATGGCCGGGAAAATCCCACCACAGGCGTTCATGCCAACGTTAGCGCCAATCGGGCCAACAAAGCTCGAAATGCGTTCACTGACGCCGACCCGATCGGTTAAGGTTTTGACGGTCACCGGTAAGGTGCCGTAACTACTTTGGGTCGTAAAGGCAACCACTTGGGCCGGGAAAACATTCTTGACCCATTTAATCGGGTTAAGACGGGCCACAAAGGTAATGAGTCCTAATTGAACAACCACAAAGTGAATAATCATCACACCATACATGAGCCCAATATAAAGCGCTAGGGTTTTAAGTGTTTCGAGATCATTACGACCGGCCGCATGCGCCATTAAGGCAAAGACACCATAAGGGGTAAAGCGAATCACTGTTTTCGTGACACGGACCATCACCGTATTGCCTGCTTCGATAAAGTCGACCAGCGGTTTAACCCGTTCTGGTTTCTTTTTGGCTTCAAAGTTAATCGCTAGAGCGATGAAGATGGCAAACACGATCACGGGTATCATTTGGTTATTGACCATGTGCGCGACGATATTATTCGGGAATAAACTGAGAATGACTTCTTCAATTGGGGTGACCGTGCGTGGGGTATAGACGATATCCGAGACGTCAAAGCCTTTCCCAATTTGGAAAATGCCCGCACCGATGAGACCAAGAACCGTTGCAATCGCGGTTGTTAGAAGAAGCCAGAAAATTGAGGTTAAGGCGATTTTACGAAGTTTGTCGGTCGTACCAAGGTTCGTAAAACTGCCGAGAATTGAAAATAAAACAAGCGGAATCACGACCATCGAAATGAGTCGTACATAAAGCTGACCGATTGGTCGAATGGTTGAGGACACTTTGCCGAGTAAGATACCAGTAAGTAGTCCAAACCCTAACGCCACAAGGACGCGGTAAGAGAACTTCACCTTCTTCTTCGCTAAGAAATAAAGTAAGGCTGAGACTAGAATGGTAACAAGGTAGAGAACTCCTTTTTGCCACGAATCAATTTTTAGATTTGCGAACATATAAACCTCCAATGCGCATATTTTACCATTAATATATTTTCATTTCGAATAAATGCTTACGAATTTTATTGTTCTCGCGAAAGTCCTCATACGGGGCGCACACGGTGCGGCTTAACTGAAAACGACGTAACAAGGAAGGATTGAGTAACGTATGAGTCAAAAATCATCAATCTTTTCAAAATCTCGCTCGCATTATATGGCCATATTTACAAAAATAGGAATAATTTCTACTCTTAATGCCGAAAGTTGAAGGTAATTTTAACGTTTTAGAGAAAATTTTTGCATTTTCAAGTAAAAGTACTAACGTTATTTTCCAAAATAGGCATAAAATTTTATTTGTGAGGTAATAATGTATGTCAAAATACACAAAAAAGAAGATTCTAGATATCGCCGTCCGGGAAAATGTCCGTTATATTCGGCTCCAATTCACCGACATGCTCGGCACAATTAAAGCAGTTGAGATTCCCTTAAACCGCCTCGAAGACGCCTTAAATGGCAAAATTATCTTTGACGGCAGCTCAATTGAAGGGTTTGTCCGCATCAAAGAAGCCGATATGTATTTAAAGCCTGACTTTGATACATGGCTTATTCTTCCGTTTGAAGAATTAAGTTACGGTAAAGTCGCCCGTCTTATCTGTGACGTTTATACGTCATACGGCAAACCCTTCCCCGGTGATCCCCGCTTTATCTTAAAACGGGCGGTTAAAAAGATGAATGACGCGGGTTATGCGACGCTTAACATTGGCTTTGAACCCGAGTTCTTCCTTTTTAAGATGGACCAAAACGGCAATCCTTTACTTGAACCAAATGATCATGGGGGTTATTTTGATATGGCGCCGATGGATGGTGCGGAAAA
>Ga0265293_10008298_pt1 | contig 15466 bp, 12 predicted proteins | sample Munlanlewell138R_FD_192505 | JGI IMG/M metagenome (GOLD analysis project Ga0265293, IMG submission 192505) | Leachate microbial communities from a municipal landfill in Southern Ontario, Canada - Leachate well 138R | ecosystem: Engineered > Solid waste > Landfill > Unclassified | place: Canada...
TTTACACTAACAACTGCAATTAACCCTTCTCTGACATCTTCACCAGTTATTTTAATATCTTTTTCTCTTTGAGATGCGTTTTCATTTACATAATTTGTTATGGCTCTTGTAAGTCCAGCTCTAAAGCCAGCTTCGTGCGTTCCTCCATCTGGAGTTTTAATATTATTTACAAATGAGTATAAAACTTCACTATAAGTACTATTGTAAAGTATGGCTACATCAACCTCAATATCATCAATTTTTTCAGAAAAATATAGAGGTTTAACAAGCTCTTCTTTTTTATTTAAATCAAGTACAAACTGTTCTAAACCACCTTCAAAATGGTAGCTCTCATTTTTACCAACACGACTATCTTTAAAGTTTATTGTTATTTTTGGATTTAAATACGCTAACTCTTTAAATCTTTTTGAAAGAGTTTCATATTCAAAATCTATAGTTTCAAAAATCTCTTCATCTGGCCAAAATTCAACAGTAGTACCACTTTGTTTTGTAGTAGAGATAACCTCTAAATCTGTTTGAGGAATCCCTTTTGAAAACTCTTGTCTATATCTACTTTTTTCTCTATCAATCGTAAGAGTTAATCTTTGAGAAAGAGCATTTACAACTGAAACACCAACTCCATGAAGCCCACCACTGACTTTATATGTATCTTTATCAAATTTTCCACCAGCATGAAGTACAGTCATTACCACTGTAGCTGCTGACATATTCTCACCCTCGTGAAAATCAGTTGGAATACCTCTACCATTATCGCTAATGATAGCCGATCCTTCATTTGTAATTTCTATATTAATTGTGTCACAAAATCCAGCCATAGCCTCATCAATTGAGTTATCTACAACTTCATAAATCATATGGTGTAAACCATTTACATTCGTATCACCAATATACATTCCAGGGCGTTTTCTAACCGCTTCTAACCCTTTTAATACTTTAATATTTTCTGCACCATAATTTGTCATATCTACTCCATTAAATTATAATTGGCATTATTATTGTTCTAAAATTTTCACTTGAGAGCATGAAAGGTAGTGTTGAATCATTGTATCCTAAAGAGAAATTTTGCTCCTCAATGCTACTTAAAAAATCAAGTATAAATCTACTATTTAATCCTAAAACTATCTCTTCATCTAAACCAGTTACTAATTCTATTTCAGTTTTTGCTTCAATATTTTCATCATTTAAGCTTTCAAATACAATCTTTTCTGGTTTAAAAGTTAATTTTAATTCATTTGAAATGATAGAAATTTGTCTAATTGAATCAACCATTTTATCTTTTGGAAGTTGAATTCTAAAATTCATCTCACTTGGGATTATCCTATCATAATCTGGAAATTTACCATTTATAAGTTTAGTAAAAAAGGTAAAATTATCTGATTTTGCTATCAAAGTAGTCTCATCATAAAATATTTCAATCTCATCATTAAAAAGCTTTTGCATCTCGCTAATCGCTTTTTTTGGGATGATAATTGATATGTTTTCATCTGAAGTTGTATTTAATCTTATGATTGAGAGTCTTTTAGTATCTGTTCCTACTAAATTTATAAAACTCTCTTTTATATCAATTAAAGCTCCATTTAACTCATATTTTGGATTATTTGAATCAATCGCAGGAGATATCTTTTTTATTGCTCTAATAAAATTTTTTGAATCTATGTCAAATTTTGGTTTTTCCAAAATAGTTGGAAATTCTGGAAACTCTTCTGGATTAAACATTGGAAGTTTAAACTTTGAATTTCTCTGTTTTATATATAGATTATCTCTAATAGTTTCTAAAATAACCTCTTCATCTTTTAAACTTTTTATAATATCAAGCAGTTTTTTTCCATTAGCTGTTGCACTGCCTTCATCTTGAATCCTAATTAAATTACTTTGAAAAGTTAAACCTATTTCATAATCACTTGCCTTAACTTCAAAGCTACTATCTTTAGCTTCGATTAGAATATGTGAAGTAATTTGACTTAAATCTTTTTTTTCTAAAAAAGGTTGAGCATTTAGTAAAATTGTTTCAAGAACAGTTTTTGAAATATTTACTTTCATGAAATTCTCCTTATATTATTAAATAAATATAATCGTAGTAGTAGATTTGAATGAAAATGTGAAAAGCTAAGCAAGATAGCTAATATTAGGGGTTTAAGTAGTGAGAAAAAACTATCTAATTTTTCAAAATTTTTCACATAAAAAAATCTATTCAATTTTATCCTTTGTTATAACCTTATGTTTTAACTCTTCAACTCTTAATTTAAAATACTCATCATTTGCTATTAATTCATTTATCTTTTTCATATTATATGATACTGCTGTATGATCTTTCATTCCAAAAAAAGATGCAAGTGCAGGCATGGAGTTTGGTGTTAGAGTTCTAGCTAAATAGATCCCAATTCTTCTAGCTTCAACTATGGCTTTTTGTCTTTTTTTAGACTTAATATCGCTTGGTTTTACATTTAATTCTTGAGAAATTACAGAGATAATCTCTTCTAAAGTAATGTTTTCTCTTTTCTCTTTTATCTGCTCTTTCATTACATTTTTTGCAAACTCTAAAGTTATCTCTTGTCTCATTAATGAAGCATAAGCATTTAAATTTATGATTGCGCTTTCAATTTCTCTAATATTATCACCCATATTTGAAGCTATGTAATGAACTATATCGCTTCCAAGCGCTATCCCATCTAACTCACACTTTTTATTTATAATTGCTATCTTTGTTTCAAGTTCAGGCAAAGTTATATCAGCTATAAGTCCCCATTCAAACCTACTTTTTAACCTCTCTTCAAGTCCATTTATCATTTTTGGAGGTTTATCTGAGGTTAAAACTATCTGTCTTCCTTTTGAATGAAGCTCATTAAAGGTATGAAAAAACTCCTCTTGAGTTTGAATTTTATTTGATAAAAACTGAACATCATCAATAAGCAATATGTCGCACTGTCTATATTTTTCTCTAAATCTATCCATACTTCCATTTTTTAAATTGTAAGTAAAATCATTCATAAACTGTTCAATTGTTGTATAAATTACAGTTTTATCTTGAGTTAATGAGTAGTTTCCTATGGCATGAATTAAGTGTGTTTTTCCAAGTCCTGTTGGCCCATAAATAAAGACTGGATTGTACATTTTCCCTGGCTTTTCAGCAATTGATTTTGCAGCACTATAAGCGTACTGATTTGAACTTCCAACAACAAAACTCTCAAACTGATAAGATGGATTTAAAATCGTACTTTTACTCTGTTTCTCTTTTAGTAGCGAAATATCAATTGATTTTGAAATCTTTTTACTATCTTTAATGTTTTGTTCTGGAATTATTTTAACAACTGGATTAACCCCAGTTTTAACCTCAAAAAGATGGGCTATTTTTGAAGAGTATTTTGTTTTAACCCAGTTAGAGATAATGATATTTTTAGCTGAAAAAACAACTAAATCAGATCTTGATGCAGATTCTACATATGTTAGCTGTGAGATGTATCTCTCATAATCAATGAGTGGAATCTCATCTTTTAATAGTAATAATACTCTTTCAGCTAACAAATAAACTCCTACTTTAAGCTCTTAAAAACTATCTATTTTATCTATATTTAGTTGAATTTTATGTTAAAATCAATACATGTGTGAAAAGTTTTTCACATTGTGAATAAATATGTGAAAAGAGGCTAATTGAAAATTTTAGGAATCGATCCAGGAACTCGTAATTGTGGCTATGCAATCATAGAAAAAAACTCTTCAAAATTAAACTTAATTGAGGCTGGACTTATAAAAATTAAAACAAGAGATTTGCAAGATCAAATAGTTGAATTAGTAGAAGGATTGGATCTTATATTTAATGCTCACACCATAAATGAAGTAGCAATTGAAGATATATTTTTCGCTTTCAATCCAAAAACAGTCTTAAAACTTGCTCAATTTAGAGGTGCGCTACTTTTAAAAATTTTACAAATACATGGTAACTTTCACGAATATACTCCACTTCAAGTAAAAAAAGCTGTTACAGGTAAAGCAAAGGCTGGAAAAGAGCAAGTAGCATTCATGGTAAAGAGGATTTTAAATGTAAAACAAGAGATAAAACCACTAGATATTACCGACGCAATTGCAGTTAGCTTAACTCATGCCCAAAGAGTTAGATAACTTCATTTATTGTAAAAAGGTATTTATGATCATCTGGAATTGCACTATATACTGCGTGAGATAAATTTCTAATTTCCCAAAGCGCACTCTTATCACTTCTAAGTGTTAAAAAGTTTTGTAAACTTCTTGCATTAATACTCCATGTAAGTTCACTCTTATAACTTTCAGGAAGGCAGTATTTGGCCCTATCATTGCTAATTCCTTCATTTAGTACCAATCTTAAATTCTCAAGCGCTTTTATACTCATCCTATCAACTCTTAAATCATCTGTAAAAACTAAGTATTTACTAGCCCTTTCTAAATCATCCTCATTAAAAGGGAGCTCTTTTTTTAACTCTTTTAAGGTATATCTAGTTGATTTAACAGAAAGTGAAGCCATTCTATGTCTAGCTAACTCTTGTAAAAGTGCTCTTGAAATACCTTCAATATAAAAAGTATAAGTTAAATGCTCAAGCGTAGAAGCGTGCTTAAATTTATTTCCAACTCTATCAATTAGCTCTTTATCTTTTTCTCCGCCATTATCGCTTTTATCAAAGCTTTGCCAGCATGTTCTAATGGCACTTGCACAAACAGCTAATGAACTATGTTGAAGTAGAGTAACTCTCATAATGCACCCTTTTTTTAGGGTGCATTATAGTCTAAAATATGTTAGTTTTATTTTATTGTTTTAATTGTAGAAGTGTATTTAACATTTGATCTGAGGTTGTAATGGTTTTTGAGTTTGCTTGATAACCTCTTTGAATGATGATTAATTGGGTTAAAGATCTTGATAAGTCAACATTACTCATCTCAAGTGAGCTAGCTTGTATAAAACCTCTACCACCAACACTTGGTTGACCGATGATTGGATCTCCTGAGTTTGATGTTTGGATAAATGTATTTCCTCCATCACTCTCTAAGCCTTCATTATTTGTAAATTTACTCATAGCAACTTGAGCTAAACCAAAGCTTCTACCATTTGTAAAACTTCCAATGATAGTTCCAGTCTCATCAATCCTAATATCATTTAAATCTCCACCAGGGAAGCCATCTTGGCTAATTCCTGAAGTGTTTGATTTTTGATCAAAGCTTGTCATTCCATCAAATTGTGTAGCTGTTCCAAAATTTAGGGCTACATTTTGATTTGGAGTTGAGCCATTATTTGCTGTATATCTAATGGAAGATGGCGTGTGAGTTGAGAGCGAACCATCAGAGTTAAAAGATATGGAGCCTGTTAGGATATTGTGTGGATAGTTTGTATCATCAATCACGCCTGGTTCTGGAACTGAGATTATCATATTCCATCTTGTTCCTCCATCACTTGTAACACCAGTTTTTCTAAACTCAATCCTAACTGTATGTTTTGAGCCAAGTGAGTCAAAAACATCAATACTAGATGCATGACTTGCAGCATAAATATTGTGACTTGCACGGGTATTATTTCCAGTTGGCAAAGCACCTTGTAAAGACTTCATTAAAGTTGTAAATCTTGTATTTTCACTAATCTTATTACCGCTATTGGTGTAACTTGTGATTGCTAGATTTATATTAAAATCATCCACATCTCTTTTATTTGTTCCTGCTGGAACAGTTAAAGTTGGATCAGCTGAAAAGTCTGTTCCAGCTGGCAAGGTTATGCCCGAATCACTTGGTAAAATTAAAGAGTTTACAGTAGTGCCAGCCGTGATAGTAGTAGCAGTTGCAACTGTTGTGCCATCATAAATGGATCCTGCTGGAATGACAATATCTTCACTTGGAATAAATTGTCCAAAAACCATCTCTGGAGGAAATGAAACTCTATCTACTAAATGATCACTACCATCTAATAATCCAGCTGAGGTTAAAGTCCATGGATTTCCAGCTGCATCAGTTGAAGTTACAACATCACCATCATCTTCATTAAATGTGTCACCTTCTGGATTTGAAATTATAAATTGGCCAGATTTATTAACTATAACTGTAACTCCATCATTTTTATCTGGAATTCCATCGCCAGTATAATCCACATTTAGCCTTGCATCTGTTTGCATAGCATGTCTTAAATCTTCAGTAGTTCTAAACTGTCTTGGATCTTTAAGCCCACCTGTGGTTGAAGTTGAGCCTGAGGTGTAAGTATATTTAAACGCTGTTACAATGTCTGCATTTACTAATCCAGTAGTATCAACACCACCACTTACAACTAAGTTAATATTTTTCATACTATCTTCTGTACCATTTAAGTTTGAGTTTATAAGAGTTAATCCTCCTCCACCCATAACCGCTTCAACCCCAGTTTCAGAAGTGTACTGATTGATTAAATTTTGAAGATATCTAATATTTTCTTCTTTTCTATCAGATGATGTTGCACCTGAGGGGGCGTTTGAGCCAGTAATTTGCACTCCATTTAAGTTTAAATCTACTGTTATATTTCCATCACCAATAGCAGTTTGAGTGGATTTTGCTTCAGTGTAACTAACCCAAACACCCTGTCCATTAGTTAGGGCAAATGATTTTCCATTTGTATCAAACAAAGCTCCAAAATCCTCACCCCTTTCATACATATTCTTATCCGCATCAAATCTATCATCTGCACTACTTACTCCATTTTCATTATGAATTTCAGTAGCATTTTTTATCCCATCTCCATTCTCATCAACCCATCCATGATGCTCATCAAGAGCATAAATGGGAGATTTTTGAGTTATGGTTGTACCTGAGTTTAAATTTGCTTTTATATTTATGTAAGATGTTGATTGTGCTGGAGTTGTAAGACCTGGTGGGATAGTTATATTTCTAATTGGAGCTGTCGCATCGATGATTCCAGTGCCCTCATCTCTAAGCCAACCTTGGATTATATATCCATTACTATCAGTAAAGTTACCAACAGCATCAAAGGTAAAGTCCCCGTTTCTAGTGTATTTATATGTACTTCCACCATCAGGGCTAACTACAAAAAATCCATCTCCTTGAATGGCTAAGTCGGTATTTTTATCTGTTGTTTGAACTGAACCTTGTTTAAAAATCTTTGTAATTGAGCTAATTTGAGTTCCAAGTCCAATTTGCATTGAGTTTTTACCGCCAAGTTCGCCTTGAGGAGCAGTAGCTATTTTTGCTGTTTGACTAAGTAAATCAGAAAAATTTGCTCGGCTATATTTAAAACCAGTTGTATTAACATTTGCAATATTATTACCTTCCACATCCATGGCTATTTGGTGAGCTTGCAAACCACTCACACCAGCCCAAAGTGAGCGCATCATATTTTTATCCTTTTTTTGGATTTTAAAAATCTATTTTTATTTTTTAAATGAAGCAATTATTGTTCCAATTATCTCTTCATTTGAATCACATTTTTTATAAGTTCATCACTTGTCGTAATGCTTTTAGCGCTTGCATCAAAAGCTTTTTGCATTACTATTAACTCTGTTAAAGCAGTTCCTAAATTGACATTACTGGTTTCTAATCTATTTGAAAACACTTGAGTTCCATGTATATAATTTCCACTTGCATCTGTATAAAAGATTGGTTTTCCACTGTTTGATGACTCTTGAAAAAGAGTAGATGTAGTTCTAGTTAAACCTTGATCATTTTGAAAATGATATACCGCAACTTTTGCCATAGGAACACTTTTTCCATTGGTAAATTCAGCTATTATATTGCCTCTTTCATCCATTCCATAATCTTTTAAAAGTCCAGCTACATGACCATCTTGCGATACAGTTCTAGATGATTTTAAATTTACACTTGAAGTTAATCCATCAAAATTATTTATAGCTCCAATATCAATATCAACTAAAACACCACTATTATTCATAGCTGGAATATCAGCTCCTAAAAGCTGCCCTTCTCCGCCAAAATGTAGCATTCCAACTTTAGTATCAACTATTTCATATACTGCTTTCTCAACTCTATCAATATAGTATTTTGAAGGATCATAACGCTTTTCAACATAGCCTAAATCCGCATAAACTATATATTCATTTGGATCATAGGTAACATTTGCATCATAATCAATCTTTTCAAATTTTTCATAAAAACTTCTAATCTCAAGCACTCCATCCCAAATACTTCCATTTGGTGGTTGAGGAATTTGCTTTGTAAAAACCATCGATAAAACATCTTTACTTCCACTTGGAGAGATGATTGATGAGGCGAATTTCTCTACATTTGCTACTTCTTGATCAGTGTAAAGCTCAGCCCTAACCTCAATACCATTATCTAAATCCAAATCAAAAAGATCTATCCCATTAATTTGCCATAAAAGATCATCATCTAAGTAAGTTAATGCAGTTTTTATAACTCCATTACTATCTTGTACATAAACTTTAACAGCGTCACCTTGTTTTGGCTCTAGTGCATTTGAAGTATTTGAAACACCACCAGATACATCTACTAATTTATCATTTATAGAATAATTTATATCATTTTGATTAAGTGGTAAATCTACAGAATCTCTTACTACTTTAGGATCTAAATTTCCCTTCCATTTTACATTTTGTGTTGGAGTTGGTGGGTAATAAAGATAATCTGGAAGTGTAATTTTAGATTGACTTTCTACACCAGATAATATTATGTCTGTAAGTGGAGATACTTGAAAAACATCTGCTGCTTTTGGGTTTGCACTATAATATTTTCCAAAATCATCCAAAATCTCTTTAGATAAAGTTGTGGGAGTATAATTATTTCCAACTGTTCCAAGCAGATAGTTTCCATTTGCATCTACCATATTTCCATTTGCATCAATTGAAAATGAGCCAGCTCTAGTATAAAACAAAGATCCTCCAGCCCCTTGTACTCCAAACCAACCATCTTTTCCCAATGAAAGATCAAAAACATTATCTGTATTTTGAAAACTACCTTGCTTAAGGCTCATTCCAGTAGTTTGAGATCTGCTACCATAGCTTATATTGCTAGTAGTTCCATCAAAATAGTTTCCAGTTAGTGTGGTAGAAAATATGGTTGAAAACTCTGGAGTGTAAGATTTAAATCCAACTGTATTTACATTTGAAATATTATCTGCCCAAACATCTATGCCAAATTGGTGAGTTTTAGCCCCAGACACTCCATTATAAAATGAACTATTCATAATTTTCCTTAATAAAACTCTACTACATAATCAATTGGAACATAAGATGAGCCAAGCTTTATCAAAGCCTCATCCCCTTCAATGCGTACTGCTTCAACAGGATATATGCCAAATTGAGTCTTTTGTTGGTTTAATTCACTATCTAAATATTCTGCTTTAACTGAGTAGTATCCTGAGGGTAATTCATTCCCATTATCATCAAACCCATCCCACTCAAACGCTAATACTCCTTGTTCACCCTCTTCTAAATCAATACTTCTTACAAGATTTCCATTCTTATCTTCAATAAGCAGTTTTCCAGAGTGAATTTCATGAGGAAAATATATTTCAAATTTTGAACCCTCTCCTTTTTCCATTGTAACCGCGTTATAGCCAATGGAAGCCATCTTTCCTATTGCTGAAATTGCGTACATATTCATACTATTTTTCATCTGCCCTGCAAGTTTTTCCATCACTTTATTTGTATTTTCTTGAGCCTCTAATGTTGCAAGCTGGGATGTTTGAGTTAACATTTTTTCTGAATCCATTGGATCAGTTGGATCTTGATATTGAAGCTCAATGAGCAAAAGTTTCATAAAAGCATCTTTATCTAAAATCGCACCAGGATTTACTGCTAAATTACTACCATCGCTACTGCTACTTTGTGTTTTTGTTAATGAATTTGAAACCATCTTTTATCCTTTTTATGCGTAGTTTGGAAGTACAATCTCTACTAAATTCTCTTCCTCTTCATCATATGCCTCATAGTTTTCACTATTTGCAAACTCTTGTCTATTTTTTTCACCATTTTGTGAAAAATTCATCTCTAAATTTGTAAACCCCATATTTACAAGTGAGTTTTTAAACTCAGCTTGGTTTTGAATAAATAGATTTAGTGTTTGAGGTGAAGATGTAAAGTTAATGTGTAGATTATTTCCACGATTTATTAGCGTTACATCAACCTCACCTAAATTTTTTGGATTAAGAGCCATCTGGATCTTCATCATTGGAGGCTTATAGTTTTCAACCTGCTCTTTTAAATTTTGTGCAAAACTACTAAATGTTTGTCTTAATTGCGTATTTTTAGGTTGATTATCACTTTTGATATTTTGTCTATTTGAGATTAAATCACCACTTTTTTCTTCACTCTTAGACTCACTATCTTCAAATTCACCACTTGAAGAGTTGCTAAGTTTTGTCAAATTTTCCAAACTATTATCTTTTTGAATTTGTACATTTCTTTGATTTGTTTTTGTGCCCTCATCCGCTACTTGCGTCATCTTTGGCTCAGCTTTTGTTTCAACCCTTACCTCATGTTTTACATTTTTTAACTCTACATTTTGAGCATTTTTAATGTTTTTTGGCTCATTTAGCACTTCATCTTTTTTTACATTTTTTGATACTTCGCTTTTTTTAAGATCTACTTCTTTCATTATCTTTTCTAAAATAGATGAACTTTGTTTACTGCTGTTATCTTTTAGCAAATTAGCAGCACTACCATTTTTTTGAACTACTTTTTGCTTTTCTATATTTTCATGTTTTTTTAAAAGCAACTCTTCGCTTGAGATAGTCTCTTTTTTGAAAAAACCACTCTCTTTTAAGTTTGTAAATCTACTCTCAAGCTTTTCAAACTCTTTTTTAGTTATTTGGATTTTTTCTAAACCCAAAGAGTATTTTTTCCCAAGTTTTATCAAATCATTTAAAGTTTTTGCACTCTTAAACTCTTTTAAAACGGACTCTTTGTTTAAAACTTCTTGCAGTTTTCCATCTAATTTTGGAAGTTTAAATTTTTTATCGCCTTTATCATTTAAAATTTCAAGAATTTGCACAAGTTGGTTAAAGCTACTATTAAAACTCTCTTTACTATTTAAAAGAGGAGTATCGCTTTTTAAAAGCCCTTTAGTAGGGCTTTTTTCAATGTTTTTTGTAAATTCTAAAGGCTTCACATCAACTTCTTTTTTTGCATTAAGATGCTGTAAAATGAGATTTAAAAATTTATTTGACTTACTATTTTTTATATCTTTCACATCAAGCGCACTGTCTTTTGAGGCTTTTTGAAGCCCTTTTTTGATTGGAATTTCTGTTTTTGGCGTAGTAAGTTTCATTAAATTTTGCATTATTTGCCTCTTGAGTCTAAATTATTTATAAACTTGTAGCAATATCTGTTCCACCATTTTCTAAAGATTTTTTTGTTATAATAGCGATCTTGAATTTTAGGAGAAATTATTGAAAACATTACGAAATATAGCGGTTATTGCGCATGTTGATCATGGAAAAACAACTATGGTTAACGAGCTTTTAAAACAATCAGGAACCTTTGATTCTCATAAAAAAATTGTTGATAGGGTGATGGATAGTGATGATATAGAGAAAGAAAGAGGGATAACAATCCTTTCAAAAAATACTGCCATTAGCTATAAAGATGCAAAGATAAACATCATCGATACTCCAGGGCACGCGGATTTTGGTGGAGAAGTTGAGAGAGTTTTAAAGATGGTTGATGGAGTACTTCTTTTAGTAGATGCCCAAGAAGGCGTTATGCCTCAAACTAAGTTTGTAGTTAAAAAAGCTTTAGCCTTAGGTTTAAAGCCTATTTTGGTAATAAATAAGATAGATAAACCTTCTGCTGAGCCTGATAGAGTTGTGGATGAAGTGTTTGATCTTTTTGTTGCACTTGAGGCAAATGATGAGCAGTTAGACTTTCCAATAGTTTATGCCTCTGGGGCTAACGGGTTTGCAAAACTTAGTTTAGATGATGAATCAAAAAACATGGATCCACTATTTGAAACCATTTTAAACTATGTTCCAGCCCCATCAGGTGAAGATGGTGCACCACTCCAACTCCAAGTTTTCACACTTGATTATGATAATTATGTGGGAAAGATTGGTGTAGCTAGAGTTTTTAATGGAACTATCTCTAAAAATCAAACTGTCTTGCTAATGAAAGCAAATGGAGAGAAAGTTACAGGAAGAGTTAGTAAGCTAATAGGCTTTTTAGGACTAGAGAGAAAAGATATAGATATCGCCTATTCTGGAGACATCATAGCCATTGCTGGATTTGATGCCCTAGATGTTGGGGATAGCGTGGTTGATCCTGCAAATCCAACTCCATTAGATCCACTCTTTATTGAAGAGCCAACACTTTCAGTTATATTTAGCGTTAATGATTCACCTTTAGCAGGTTTAGAAGGCAAGCATGTAACTTCAAATAAACTTTATGATAGATTAGAATCAGAAGTAAAAACAAATATCGCAATGAGATTTGACCCAATAGGCGAGGGTAGATTTAAAATTTCTGGAAGAGGTGAACTACAAATTACCATCTTAGCTGAAAATATGAGAAGAGAGGGATATGAGTTTTCCCTTGGAAGACCAGAAGTTATCATAAAAGAGGAAAATGGCATTAAAATGGAGCCATTTGAACACTTAGTTATTGATCTTCCAGATGAATTTACTGGCACTATCATTGAAAAACTTGGAAAAAGAAAGGCTGAAATGACAGCCATGCACCCAACAGGAGATATGCAAACAAGAATTGAGTTTGAAATACCTGCAAGAGGTTTGATTGGGTTTAGATCGCAATTTATAACCGATACCAAAGGTGAGGGGATTTTAAATCACTCATTTTTAGAGTTTAGGCCGCTTTTAGGCTCAATGAGTAAAAGAACTAACGGCGCACTTGTTTCAATGGAAAATGGTGAAGCTTTAGGGTACTCAATCTTTAATTTACAAGATAGAGGGGCACTTTTCATAGAACCACAAACTAAGGTTTATATTGGAATGATTATTGGAGAGCATTCAAGGCCAAATGATTTGGATGTAAATCCCATAAAGGGAAAACAGCTTACAAACATAAGAGCTGCTGGGGCAGATGAAGCCATAAAACTTGTTCCGCCTAGGATTTTAACACTAGAAAGAGCGCTTGAGTGGATTGAAGATGATGAGCTTGTTGAGGTTACTCCTAAGAGTATTAGAGTTAGAAAAAGATTTTTAGATCCTACAAAAAGAAAGAGGTTAGCTAAAACAACAAAATCTTGAAAGGATTTTCATGAGTGGAGTTAGAGTTGGAAATATAGCCTTAGCTGTTGCTATCATCGTGATAGTTATATATCTAATTTATGGCTCTTTAGCTAGTGAAAATCCACTTAGAAAAACTAAAGCTTTTGATTTTGCAAGTGATAAAAATCCAAGAAGAGTGCTACAAGAGGTGGTAAATCCACTAGAAGTTCCGCTTGATCAAATAATGATTAATCTAGGCAAGGGGGATTATAGGGTTTTAAAAGCCACCTTTTCTGTAGAAGCTCACAATGAGCATGAAGTTTCAAAAATAAGAGCAAATGAAGAAGCCCTAAGAAGGATTATTTTAAATGTAGCCTCAAGTGAAGATGGAAATAAACTTGCAACGGACAAGGGAAAAGAAGAGTTTAAAGATAAAATTATAAATAGTGCAAGATCTTCTTTGGGATTAAATATAAGATATTTACACTTTAGAAATTTTGTTTTAGCGAAGTAAATTTTGTGAAAATTCCTGCAATTAAAGCTACCAAACTAGCCCAAAGATATAGATTTTCCCCATAAAAAAGCCCAGCTAAAAGAGCCCCTAAAAATGCTCCTAAACCAAATGAGAGTCCATAATAAAACTGCGCGGCTAGAGAGCTATTTTCATTTGTACTTTTTAAATGAGTAAAAGCAGCACTATGGTGTAGTGCAAAACTAAAAGCATGAAAAGCTTGAGCAAAAAAGATAATTGGCACAATTCCCGGGAAAGCAAAGAGCAAAAGCCATCTTATTGAGGTTAAAAATGATGAAATTTGAACTAAATTAAGAAGTTTAAATCTTGTTAAAAATTGACCTTGAAAATAAAAAAGTACGATCTCACATACAACACCAAATGACCACATCCAGCCAGTTAAGCTTAAAGAGACTCCCATGTTTGTCTGATATATTGTGAAAAAATTATAATATGCCCCAAAGCTAACTTGCATCAAAAATAGATTTAGCCAAAAACCCCAATTTTGTTTAAAATTTATCCTTGCATTAGAAGTTTTGTTTTGTTTAAAATGACTATCTTTAAGGGTGATAAGAGTTGAAAATATGGACATTAACACTATGAAAAATAGGAAAAAATTTAGTGCTGTAGAGCTACTATTTAAAAAATTTGCTAAAAAAATAGAAGTTAACATAAAGCCAAGTGAGCCAAAAAGTCTAGATTTGCCAAATCTATTTTTGCCTAAATATTCTAGTGCGTAAACTTCAATAAATGGCAAAATAAGCCCAATGGAGATGCCAAATAAAATATTTGGAAATATAAAAAAGTAGAAATTTTCTATTGTAAAATAGAATAAAATCGCACTACTTAAAGCTAAAAAAAGTGCAAAGTAGAAAACTCTTAAATTAAGCTCAAAAAACTTTTTAAAAAGAAAAGGGACTATAAATCTTGCTAATGGAGCGATTGCAAAAACGATTCCTATTTCTAATGAAACATAACCAAGATTTTGCAAAATTTTTGGCAAAAAAACAATATATACTGCAATTATTGAAAAATATGCAAAGAAAAATAGAGAAATTAAAGGAAACATTATCTAATGACTACGGTTTTAGATAGTAAATCATGAAGATTTTTTCTATCCTTTCTAAAAAATCCTAAACATAAACCAACTATAGATGCCCCAGCCACCAAGAGTAACGCATATCTCCACAGTGACTTTAAGAATGAGGGAGATTTTTCATCTTTTAAATCTATAAGTTTTAATTCATAAGCTTTCAAACCAGGACTTTGCCCTTTTTTTGTCCAAAATAGGGCTAAAATCACACCAAAAAGTGCGGTATCAATGAAAATGGCAAACTGATTTGACTGAAACGCATCTTTACCATCAAGTATAAAATAAGTAGTTATGTATAGTATTGGGATATATATCATAAAAACATCTATAATCCACGCTTTAAATCTAAGGACAAGTGGAGCAGCCTTTGGGGTTAACTCCTCTTCATCTTCTAGTTTTTGAAACTTTCCCTTCTTTACATCGCGCCAGCGCATTTAAGTGGCTCTACTTCCTGGCTTTATTGCCTCACCGCCTTTAGCGCATAGTGGGCAATCTTTTGGGCTATATACTTCAAAGGTGAAATCTCCCAAAGCAAAAAATGGTAAATCTTTTGGGAGTTTGCAGATTTTGTTTTGAGGTAAATCACTCCCTTGCCTTTTGCAAAATCCACGATTTGCCAAAGCTGCAAAACCAACTATATTCACCCCATACTCTTTTAGTGAATTTGCTGATTCTAAAGCTGAGCCTCCAGTAGTGATGATATCTTCACAAATAAGTATATTTTCAC
>Ga0265293_10008301_pt1 | contig 15463 bp, 17 predicted proteins | sample Munlanlewell138R_FD_192505 | JGI IMG/M metagenome (GOLD analysis project Ga0265293, IMG submission 192505) | Leachate microbial communities from a municipal landfill in Southern Ontario, Canada - Leachate well 138R | ecosystem: Engineered > Solid waste > Landfill > Unclassified | place: Canada...
AAACTAAGCCACTTCCTGTCATCGAAGATAAGATTGATGGTAATGTTGATGATGATATTTCTACAACAGACGTGCCAATTGATATTCCGCAAGAGATTCTTGATATGATAGAAGATGCAAAATTTCAAGCTAAGCAAATAATTGAAACTGCTGAAAATCAAGCTAATCTTATACGTATTGAGAGTGAAAATAAGAAAACACAGATGCAACAACAGATGGAAGCAGAATCTGTTAAATTATATAATGAAGCTCAAAAGCTTGGATATAATGAAGGCTATAATAACGGCTATTTACAAGGGAAAGAAGAAATAGATCAAACTTACGCTCAAAAAATCGTAGAAATAAACGAAACTTTAAATGAAGCAAGGGAACAGAGGATATATGAATTAGTAGAGTCGCAAGATTTGATTATTAAGTTATCATTTGAAATTGCGCGTAAAGTAGTAAATAATAATCCCAAATTATTATCAGAACAAATTGTAGAATTAGCTAAGAGGTCATTGGAGAAAATTAGAGATTCTGAAAAGGTAGAAATTCATATTAATCAGATAGATTTTAATGGAGTTAATGAAGCGCTTCCAATTTTCAAAAAAATACTACAAGGCAAATCTGACATAATTATACAAATAGAACAACATATTGATCCAGGAAGCTGTGAAATTATCACTAGAATGGGTATGATTGATGCTAAAATATCTACTCAATTTGATGAAATAAAAAAGGCGCTTCAAACAATTGATTTAGGAAGTGAAAGTTTTGACGAAACTTAATCATGCACATATTTTCACTAAGACCTTAAATGCACTTAATAAAGTAGACACAATACGTGTAAACGGCAAGGTAACTCAAGTGATAGGTTTAACAATAGAAGCAAATGGCCCTGCAGTTTCATTAGGAGAAATATGTATAATTGAGTCTCGCGAACAATCGTCTAGTATATTTGCTGAAGTAGTAGGATTTAGAGAAGATAAAATATTACTTATGCCGTTAGGAGAACTTGGGTCAATTGGACCTGGTAGTCAAGTTAGATCCACGGGGATACCTTTTATGGTTAAGGTGGGTACAGAATTATTAGGAAGAATTATAGATGGTCTTGGTCAGCCGATTGATGGGACTGTCATTTCTGACAATATTGAACAATATAGCGTTAATAATACACCGCCTAATCCGTTGTTAAGACCCCGAATTAATCAACCGATGTTTGTTGGTGTAAGGGCTATTGATGCACTAAATACTATCGGCAAAGGCCAGAGAATTGGTTTGTTTTCGGGAAGTGGTGTTGGTAAAAGTACATTACTAGGCATGATAGCTAGAAATGCTGAAGCAGATGTTAATGTTATTGCTTTGATTGGGGAACGTGGTAGAGAAGTTAGAGAGTTTATAGATAAAGATTTAGGGCCTGATGGATTAAAGAAGTCAGTGCTAGTTGTAGCTACTTCCGATCAACCTGCGTTAGTTAGAATGAAAGGTGCTTTACTAGCGACAGCTATTGCGGAATATTTCCGAGATCAAGGTAAACAAGTAATGTTAATGATGGATTCATTGACAAGATATGCACTGGCGGCCAGAGAGGTTGGATTAGCAATTGGAGAACCTCCAGCCGCAAGAGGTTATACACCGTCAGTCTTTGCTTCCTTACCTAAAATGTTAGAACGAGCAGGAACATCATCCAAAGGCAGTATAACAGCTTTCTATACCGTTTTAGTAGATGGAGATGACATGAATGAACCGATTGCAGATGCGGTAAGAGGAATACTAGATGGGCATATTGTATTATCTAGACAATTAGCGCATAAAAATCATTATCCGGCGATAGATGTATTGCAAAGCGTAAGTCGTGTAATGAACGATATTGTTGATGATAATCACTTGAAATCAGCTAGCCGTATGAAAGAACTATTAGCAGTATATAGGGAATCTGAAGACTTAATTTCTATTGGAGCTTATAAGAAGGGTAGCAATCGCAAACTAGATATTGCTATTCAATATAAAGAACAGATTGATTCTTTCTGTAAACAGCAAATTTATGAGACTGGTACATATGAAAATACTGTTTCATTGTTAAATCAGTTGATGGCTAATGAAGGGTAACACGGTTTAATAACAATCTGCTTTAAAATGGAGAGAAAAGTGAAATGAAGCCATTTCGTTTTCAATATCAAAAAATTCTAGATGTAAGGGGTAAAGAAGTTGATACAGCTAAAGCCACTTATAATAAAGCTGTACAAGATTTAGAAGATGCTAGAATTATTTATGATAATTATAAAAACGAAGAAGATCAACTTCAAGAAAAAATTGCTTCAGGTACTTTTTTGACTACTGATGAATTACGAGCTAATTATCAGTATTTAGTGGAACTTAGGAAAAAACGAGAGCAACAATTACTAAATGTAAAAGAACTCGAAAAGTTTATGTTTATCAGACATAATGAGCTCATACAGGCTCATAAAGAAGAAAAAAAGTGGGATAAGCTTTCGCAATTTAAAAAAGAAACATTTATATCGGAACAAACGAAGCTAGAGCAAATGGAATTAGATGAAATTAGTTTGAAAAAGTATATAATGAAAAACAACTAATTGTCGATATATGATATAGCGATACACATAGGTGGTGGCAAAATGGCAGAAGTAACAGAGAAAAAATATAGTATATTAGAGTGGGTATTTTATATCGTTATACTGCCGTTGTTATTCACAGTAGTTTTAGCAGGGGTGTTTATGTCGTTCCTTGGCTATGACATTGCTGGTACTATACGTAACACTGTAGCTTCCGTGCCAGTGATAGGCAGCTATTTACCTGAAGAACAGCAACAAGAAATAGAAATTACTATTCAAAGCCAACTAGAGCAATTACAGGACGAGATGCTTGCATTAGAAGATCAAATTAATAATAAGAAACTAGAAATAGAGGAATTAAATCTTTCCTTAGAAGAAAGAAATAGCTTTATAACTAAATTAGAGCAAGAAGTTGAAGAATTAAAGAAACAGCTTGAGGGAAAAATGCTAGATCAGAAAACTTGGGAAGAAAATATCGCTGAGTTGGCACAACTATATACTGCCATGCCACCTAATCGTGCAGCGCCTATCATATCTAATCTATCAGATATAGAAGCAATTCATATTTTAAACAGTATGACTAGTAATAATCGAGCTAAAATTCTAGAAAAGATGAATCCAACAAAAGCAGCGACTCTTACTTCTTTATTAACGGCGCGACCGGATTCCGAAACTGAGGAAATTGCTGTATTATTAGCTAAAATTGAACAATTGAATATGCAGTTAGATGATAAAAATAAACGTGAAGAAAAAGCTAAAGAGCTTGCAAATTTATATTCTAACATTGCTGACGACAGAACTGCAGAAATTATTTCCCAAATGTCAGATAATGAAGCTGCAGATATCTTGAAGCAAATGTCGCTGGCTAAACGAACAACAATTCTAGAAAAAGTACCATCTAATCGAGCAGCTCAGATATCGCAATTACTATTAAAATAATAAATGTTACAACTTTTCCATATTGTACATTTACTATATAATACAAAAACCACTTTAGTGAGAGGAGGTGAGATGAATGGATATGATGAATGTAATGTTTACGGAGCTTGATATACAAGCGCCTGGCAATATGTCTAAAGCTAATAATCAGAGTCTGGGAATAGATTCAGTTTTTGCACAGCTGTTATTGAATAGCTTAGGCAATGAAGCTAAGCAATCAATTGAGTCAAGTTTAGGATTAGTAAATTCTGAAGATATGGATATGTCAGATTTAACAAAAATTTTATCTGAATTATCTAAAGAAGATTTAGCTATGTTGCAAATATTTGTCCAACAAATTATTGGAAATTCAAATGATGAACATGTAAGCAATTTCTTCACAGAACAAGAACTAGATATAGCTAGCGAAATGTTTGGATCAGTTGAGAGGTTTTTCTCGCAAATTGATCAGACTATTACTGCTTTATTAAATGGTAGTTCTGGGAATAAAGGTCAGTTTACTATGCTTAATAATAATAGTAATATTCCACTGAATTTTTCTGACAAAATTATTACTAATAATGAATTGTTTGAAGGAAATGTCAATAAAGATAATAGTTCATCAGAAACAGCTAAGGTCAACTTTAATGATCTATTTAAAGAATCTGATAAGTTGAACCAATTAGTTGCTGTATTAAAAAAGATTCTTTGGAATTCTGAACAAAAAACTTTTCAAAATGAAGCTTTATCTAAACAACCTTTAAATAATGTTAATCTAATACCAGTGCAAGTTCAAAATCGTTTAAATCAATTACAAAATGCTGTAGATAATCAGCAAACTAAGCAATCTGATGAAACATTGACAAGTGGTGCTAGATTAGTAGTTGGTGAAATGGATAATAACAACAATAATCAACAACAAATGGCTCATAGTTCAGATTCAAATAAACAAACGAATGTTGGGCAGCAAATGTCAAGTCAATTAGATACTCAGAATAAAGAGGAAATGTTTACTTTTCAATCTGTACTCAATACTAAAGAAGCTGCGAATTCAACTTCTGCTAGTTCAGAAATGAAATTAAGTTATTCATCAGCAAGCGAATTTCAAAAACAAATTGAAGAGCTTGTTGTAAATCAAGCAAAGCTAGTTAAGAAGCCTAATGGTCAGCAAAGTATGATAATCAACCTACATCCAGCAAACCTTGGTTCTTTGAAAATTTTAGTTACAGCTAATCAAGGGCAAATAACTACTAGTATTACGACCGATTCTCTTATGACTAAAGAATTATTAGAAAGTACAGTTAATAATTTACGACTAGCATTAGTGAGTACTGGAATTCATGTAGATAGAATTGATGTGCAACAGCAGAATAATATGTCACAAGCAGTTCATCAGGCTGCAAATGCACAATCCTCGCAGTTACATCAACAGAAACGTAATGCTGATCAACATGATGACCAACAAAACAAAAAGAATAAGAATTCTGGTAGATTTACAGTAGAAGAATTAGAAGAATTAGCGCTTGACTTTATCAATGAGAACCAGATTGATAAAAGATTTTTGAATTTCAACGACTCTGGAACAGTCGTAAATTACACTGCTTAGGAGGTGACATATGAGCAACATTAACAGTTCAGCTATTTATACTGATCGATACTCATTCCCTGATCAACAACGCGAGGTAAAAAAAGAACTTGGTAAAGATGATTTTTTGCAAATTTTGGTTACTCAGCTTCAATATCAGGATCCTATGCAACCAATGGATGATAAGGAATTTATTGCACAAATGGCTCAATTTAGTTCTCTTGAGCAAATGACTAAAATTGCTGAATTGCAGATGCAAAATAATGCCATGCAGCAATATCAAGCCTTTCATTTTGTTGGAAAGAGCATTGAGGGTATTGTAGATAACGAAGTTGTGAATGGTGTTGTTTCAGAAGTACACATTAAGAATGGTATAGCCTTATTGAAGGTAGACAATAAAGAAGTATTGTTAGAAAATATTGTCCGTGTATATCAGACCGAGATCGAAGATGTAATACCTACTATTCCACCTGTTGATGAAAACATTAAAGAACCAGTTGAGAATGATAGTGAAAGCATGGAAAATCCAGATGATTTGGCACAAAACGACGATATACAAATTAGTGATGATACACAAAATCATGAATTAAACCAATGATTAATGGATGATTGGAGGGAATTTTATGGACAATAAAATTTGGTTTCATCAACCGATTCAGCCTGTAAATCGCCCTAATCCACAAATTCCTGCAAAAAAAGTACAACAATCAACAAGCCAATTTAAAGAACTGTTTCAGAGAACACTTGAAAATGTTCAACAACCAATTAAATTTAGTACTCATGCTATCAAGAGAATGCAGGAACGAGGAATTCATTTAACAGAATCGGAAATGACGAAATTAGAAAGTGCTATTGATAATGCAGCTACTAAAGGATCAAGAGATGCATTAGTATTATTAAATCAAGTAGCGTACGTGGTTAGTGTTAACAACAAAACAATAGTCACAGCTATGGATGAGAAGTCTACTAAGGAAAATGTTTTTACAAATATTGATAGTGCTATTATTTTATAATAGAGGCTGGACCTAACGGGAGCCTCATACTCGTTGACTGATTGATACGAGTAATATCAGAGGAGGAAAAAATATATGTTACGTTCACTATATTCAGGGATAGCTGGTATGCGTGGATTTCAAACTAAGCTAGATGTAATTGGTAATAATATTGCCAATGTAAACACTGTTGGATTCAAAACAAGTAGAGTAATGTTTCAAGATGTGCTAAGTCAAACAATTGCAGGGGCCACTGCTCCACAAGATGGAGAAAGAGGAGGTCGTAATCCTCAACAAGTAGGCTTAGGAAGTGTTATTTCTAGTATTGATACAATCCACACAGAAGGTAGCCCGCAGACAACAGGAGTAGGTAGTGATTTGTATATTAATGGTGATGGATATTTCGCAGTTCAAGATGGTGCTGATGGCGGAATATATTTAACGCGTGCAGGTAATTTTGGACTAGATGGTCTAGGGTATCTTGTTACATCAGATGGATTATTTGTATTAGATTCTGGTGGAGCACCTATTCAATTAGGAGAAGAAGTTGAATCGTTTAGTATTGGCGCAAATGGATTTATTACTACAATATCTGGTGAGGGGGAGCAAGAAGACTTGGGTCCAATCGGTCTTATTACTGTTACCAACCCAATGGGTCTTGAAAAGGTTGGCGGAACTAGATTCCAGATTACTGGTAATGCAAATGAAGAAGTTGATGCAGAAGGTTTAATCGGCGCTCCTGGCGAAGAAGGTAGAGGATTGTTAGTAGCTGGCCGTTTAGAGATGTCTAATGTTGAGCTAACAAACGAGTTCTCTGAGATGATAATTGCACAAAGAGGATTTCAGGCAAATTCAAGGATCATAACAACTTCAGATGAAATATTGCAAGAAGTAGTTAATCTTAAACGATAATAAATAATTGATTTATTGATTATCTAGAATAAGGGATTATAAATGGAAATGGTGGTGATGATTTATATAAAGTCATCACTACCACTTCAACATATAACTTGGAGTTGAGTTAATGATTCAGGTTTCAAGATTAAATGGTACAACGTTTTATATTAACCCATTACTTATTGAAATTTTTGAAGCTACACCAGATGTAGTTATTACTTTGACGAATGGGAAAAAATTAGTAGTACGTGAAAACCAACATGAGTTACTAGAAAAACTAAATGTATTTTTTACATCAATAGGCGGTTTAAAAGCTGTCATTAAATGTCAGCATTGCTTAAACCAAGAAGATGAAAACTAGCTGGAGGGACGGCTGTGATACAAAATAAATTATTGAATATTATTTTAATAATATTGATAGCTCTTTCGTTATTAGCAATTGCTGGTGCTTTAATTTATATGCTAGTATTTGATGGGAAGACCTCTACTGAAGCACTTGAACAAAAAGGATTATCAGGAGCAGAGGTTCAAGAGTTATCTATTACTACTGAGAAGATAACAACTAATTTAGCTGATCGACGAATGATTATATTAAGCTTATCGTTTTTGGCAGATAACAAAAAGTCAAAAGAAGAATTAGAGCAGAGAATGGTACAATTAAAAGACATTATTATTACTACTTTACATTCGCAAACTAGAGAAGATTTTGAAACTACTGAAGGGCTAGAAGCGTATAAATTATTAATATTACAAAAGATAAATGAAATAATGGAACAGGGTAAAATTATAGATGTATTTTATGTAGATAAAGTTATACAGTAAGCTAGCTATCATGACTAGATTGATATAGAAAAGTTGGTGGTCTTAAATGAGCGAAGTACTATCCCAAAGTGAAATTGACGCCCTTCTTACGGCCATCTCTTCTGGAGAATTGGATGCAGAAGAAATTCGTAAGGATGAAGTGCAGAAAAAAGTTAAAAGTTACGATTTTAAAAGGGCATATAGATTTTCTAAGGATCAAACTCGAAGCTTAACGCGTATCCATGAAAATTTTGCTAGACTGCTAACAAGCTATTTTTCTGCGCAATTTCGAACCTTTGTTCAGATAACAGTAGCTTCTGTTGATCAATTACCATACGATGAATTCATACGATCAATTCCTAAAATGACTATTTTAAATGTGTTTGAAGCTTTTCCATTAGAAGGTAGAATGGTAATGGAAGTAAACCCTAATATTGCGTATGCTATGTTAGATCGCTTAATGGGTGGGCAAGGTATAAGCACAGAAAAATTTAGAACTTTAACAGAAATTGAAATAATAGTAATGGAGAAAATCTTCAATAAAGCTTTAGAAAATTTTGCTGAAGCCTGGAAAGCAATTGTAGATTTTGACCTTGAACTTGAATTATTAGAAACTAATCCGCAATTTATGCAAATTGTATCACCTAATGAAACTGTTGCTGTTATTTCTTTAAGTACAAAAATAGGTGATGCTGCAGGTATGATTAATATATGTCTTCCTCATGTAGTATTAGAGCCAATAATGACTAAACTTACTGCTCATCACTGGTTTTCTTCTCAAAAGAAGACTAGGGTAGAAGGTGAAATACAGCAGATCGAGGAGAGAGTAAAAAAAGCATCAGTGGTAATTAAAGCTGAATTAGGCAGTTCACCTTTAACAATTGGAGAGTTTTTGAATCTATCCATAGGTGACGTGATTCAATTAGATACTTTATATGAGGAATCTATTAAAGTAAAAGTCGGAAATATGTTGAAATATAGAGCGCAACCTGGGATTTCAAAGAAACGAGTTGCTTTGCAAGTAACAGAAGTTTTAAATGAAGGAGTTGAGGAAAATGAGTAGAGATATGCTATCACAGGAAGAGATAGATGCGTTATTAAAGGCTGGTAATAGTGACGACGATTCAGATGTTGATGACGAGCAGACTGTATCAACTGACATCGGAGATTATCTTACTTCCTTTGAACAAGATGCATTAGGTGAAATAGGCAATATATCTTTTGGTAGCTCTGCAACAGCTTTATCAACACTATTAGGTCAAAAGGTTGACATAACAACACCAACTGTATCAACTATTGAAGTTAAACATGTTAATGAAGAATTTCCAATGCCGCATGTAGCTGTAAATGTTGGCTATACAAGTGGTTTTGAAGGAAATAATCTATTGGTAATAAAATCTAGTGATGCTAAAATTATTGCTGATTTAATGATGGGTGGAGATGGTCATCCAGATCAAACACTAGAATTAACTGAGTTACATACAAGTGCAGTCTCTGAAGCGATGAACCAAATGATGGGTGCTGCAGCTACAGCTATGTCAACGATATTTAATGATTTTGTTAATATATCACCACCGGAGACGAAGATATTAGATTTTGATAAAAATGAAAATGTCCATATGTTACCTGATGACGATATATTAATTAAAATATCTTTTCGTTTAATTGTAGGAGATCTTATTGATTCATATCTTATGCAATTGGTTCCAGTTCCTTTTGCTAAAAATATGGTAAAAAGATTAACCGTTGGCATGGGGGATGAAGCACCGAAAGAAGCTGAATCTGCCGAACCATCACAACCAACTCAAGATATTCAATCATCTTTGAATCAGGATCAAGAGACTACTTATGCAGCATCATCAGCGAATAATCAACAGCATACTCAGCAAATAGATAAGCAAAACATTCAAGTTCCACCAGGATATCCAGCTTATCAAGAATCTATGCCATCACAAGCTTATCCGCCTAATTATGGATATCAAGTTCCACCAGGATATCCACCACCACAAGGATACCCGCATCCTCAATACGGATATCCAACTCAAAAGCCAGAGTATTTTGGTGGATTTCAACAACCAAATGTTCAACCAGCGCAATTTTCAAACTTTGATCACAGTACTGGTAAATATGCGGGAGAGGGAAACCTTAATTTGCTACTAGACGTAAATTTACAGGTTACTGTAGAATTAGGTAGAACTCGAAAACAAATAAAAGATATATTAGAACTTAGCCAAGGCTCTATAATTGAATTAGACAGACTTGCTGGAGAGCCAGTAGATATATTAGTTAATAATAAGTTGATAGCAAAAGGTGAGGTTGTTGTTATTGATGAGAATTTTGGAGTTCGCATTACAGATATTATTAGTCAGATAGAGCGAGTACAAAAACTTCAATAAAATCTGATGCCTAGGAGGTAATAATATGTCTACAAGAGTTATGATAGTTGACGATGCTGCATTTATGAGGATGATGATTAAAGATATATTATCTAAAAATGGATTTGATATTGTTGCAGAAGCAGCTGATGGAGTTCAAGCAGTTGAGAAATATAAAGAAAGTTCACCTGATTTGGTTACTATGGATATCACTATGCCTGAAATGGACGGGATTGCAGCTCTAAAAGAAATTAAAAAAATAAATCCGTCGGCAAAAGTAATTATGTGTTCAGCTATGGGGCAGCAAGCAATGGTAATAGATGCTATTCAAGCTGGTGCCAAAGACTTTATTGTTAAGCCATTTCAGGCAGATCGTGTATTGGAAGCTATTAATAAAACCTTAGGGAACTAGAAAGTGGGAAAACGATGAATTACAAAATAAATACAGTTATTGTCATGATGATAGCAGCTGTATTAATCATCGTATTTTTGCCGATTGATGCTGTTGCAAATACTTCTGGTACTGTTTATGATAATTTAATAGATAGAGATATTTCTACAGATACTTCAAAAGATGAAGTAACTGAAGACGGGTCTATTTTAGAAAATAATAAAAATTCAATCATACAAAGTAGTGCATGGTTATTTTTAAGCGCTCTTGTAAAACTAGTATTAGCAACTACAATTATTATTTTAATTATTTATTATGGAGCAAAATTTATTAACGCTCGAAGAAAAAGCTTTCAAACCAGCCAAAGCATGCAAACAGTTGCTGTTCATGCATTAGGACAGAATAAAAACTTACAATTGATTCGTATAGATAAGAAGATCTATGTAATAGGTGTAGGCGAGAACGTTAATTTAATTAAAGAATTATCTGAAGAAGAATCTACTACTTTATATCAACAATTTGATAATCATGGACAAGATATTGAACAATCTAATAGTATAACTAATCAATTCGATAGTATATTTAAGAAGAAGATAGCAGAATTTAAGAAGAGAAACGAATCTCCTCAACATTATCGACAGGAAAATGAGAGGGAGTTTCTATGAAGAAAAAACTTGCGTTTATTTTAATTGTTGCTTTAGTTTTGATTCCTAGTATTTCCTTTGCAGAACCAATCCTTCCAGGATTCCCTGGTTTTAATTTGGAACTTGAGAGCACGGATAGTCCAGAAGATGTATCTGTGACAATTCAGCTATTAATTCTCTTAACTGTTTTATCGATTGCGCCTGCTATTCTAGTTTTAATGACTAGCTTTACTAGAATTGTAGTTATTTTATCTTTTACTAGAAATGCCTTAGCTACTAATCAGATGCCGCCAAATCAAGTGATTATTGGATTAGCATTATTTATAACCTTTTTTATAATGACGCCAGTGTTCACTGAAGTAAATGATATGGCTTTGCAGCCATATTTAGCAGGTGAAATTGGACAAACACAAGCATTTGATGAAGCTGTGAAGCCTTTTAAAGTGTTTATGTCAAAGCACACTAGGCAACAGGATTTAGCGCTTTTTTTGAGTTACGCGGACATTCCAGAACCTAATTCTTTAGATGAAATACCTTTACAGGCTTTAGTACCTGCATTTGCCATTAGTGAATTAAAAACAGCATTTCAAATAGGATTTATGATATTCATTCCATTTCTCGTTCTCGATATGATAGTAGCGAGTGTTTTAATGTCGATGGGAATGATGATGCTACCACCTGTTATGATTTCATTGCCTTTTAAAATTCTATTATTTGTATTAGTAGATGGGTGGCATCTGATTGTACGTTCCTTACTTATTAGCTTTAATTAAAAACACTTTATGTAGGATGGCTAGGAGAGTGTCATAAATGTCGCCAGATTTTGTTATAAAGCTCGGACAAGATGCTGTTGTAGTAGTAATGAAAGTAGCAGGACCGATGCTAATAGTTGGACTTAGCATTGGATTAATAATAAGTATTTTTCAAGCTACAACCCAAATTCAAGAACAGACGCTAACTTTTGTACCAAAAATTTTCGGTATTTTAATCTCGCTTATTGTTTTTGGGTCATGGATGATTAATGTATTAATGGATTTTGCTTTGGGGATTTTTGAGAATTTGCATTTATTTATTAGTTAGGTGTGTAAACATTTATGGATATTATCAATCAAATACCGGCATTTGCTTTGGTTTTTGTTCGTATTCTATCAATGTTTATGATTGTGCCCTTCTTTAGCCATAGAGGAGTGCCAGCACAATTTAGAATTGGTTTAGCCTTTTTTATTGCTATAACTGCGTATACAGGATTGCATTTAGAAGAGATTAATATTCCCTTAGACGGAGAATATATTTTTTTAATTATTAAAGAAGTATTAATAGGACTGATGATGGGCTTTTTAGCTGCGCTTTTTATGGCTGCGATGCAAACTGCTGGTCACTTAATAGATGTAGAAATGGGTTTTGGTTTAGCAAATGTAGTAGATCCGCAAACAGGGACACAAGTTCCTATAATGGGATTTTTTAAATATTATTTAGCAATATTGATTTTTTTATCTCTTGATATCCATCATGTAATAATACATGCTTATATAGAAAGCTTTCAGTATATACCATTAGGTAATTTGCATTTAGAAGGTAGATATGCTGAATTCGTAGTAAGTGCTTTTAGTAATATGTTTGTTATTGCAATAAAAATTGCTGCACCTGTAGCCTTTTGTTTGTTATTAGCAACTATTGCTCTTGGTATTACGGCAAGAACGGTACCACAAATGAATGTCTTTGTTGTCGGAATGCCGTTGAAAATATCACTAGGTCTTTTACTAATATATTTATCATTGCCAACATTTTTATTTATGTTAGATACTCTCTTTGGCGAAATGGCTGAGAGTATATACATTATGATTAATATTATTGCTAATAGTGGACCATAAAATTAATATAGAGAGGGACAGAATATGTCTGATTGCCTTCTTGTGCTTAATTTGCAGCAATTTGCAGGTGAAAAAACTGAAAAAGCGACCCCTAAGAAGCGACAAGATGCTAGAAATAAAGGTCAGGTAGCTAGGAGTAACGAAATTAATACTGCGTTAGTCCTGCTTTTTTCGTTTTTAATATTGAAAATTTTTGGTCCATATATGGCAAATGGAATTTTGAATATTTTTCAACTAGGTTTTACTGAATACATTTTGTGGGAACCGAATGAAAACAATTTGAAGATTTTAACTATAGAAGTACTATTATCAATGTTGCTAATTGTTTTCCCAGTAATGCTAGTAGCAATGGTTGCGGGGGTTACTGCCAATATTGGACAAGTAGGGTTTTTATTTACTACTGAGCCATTAAAAATGAAGCTAGAAAAGATAAGTCCATTAAAAGGATTTAAACGTATGTTTTCAGTTCGATCTATTGTTGAACTGATTAAATCTATTTTCAAAATATCAACAATTTCATTTGTTGCTTACATGTCGATTTGGCTTGAGAGGGAAGCTTTATTTCATTTAAATCGTTTAGATACATTTGAGATTGCAATAATTGTGACGGAGCTTGCGATTGATATTGGTATACGAGTAGCGATACTATTGTTGATTTTTTCTATACCAGATTATGTTTATCAAAAGTATGAACATGAGAAGTCACTTCGTATGTCTAAACAGGATATTAAAGACGAGCATAAACGGTCTGAGGGAGATCCTAGGATTAAAGGTAAACGACAACAGATACAGCGGAGAATGGCTATTCAACGAATGATGAGTAATGTTCCTAAGGCTGATGTAATAATTACTAACCCTACGCACTATTCAATTGCGATACAGTACGATCCAGAAGAGATGAGTGCACCTATGGTAGTTGCAAAGGGTGTTGATCTTACTGCACTTAGAATTAGAGAAATAGCAGAAGAATATGATATACCATTAGTGGAAAATAGACCGCTAGCTCAAACATTATATAAAACGCTTGAAGTTGGAGATTTTGTGCATGAAGATTTATTTCAAGCGGTAGCTGAGATACTAGCCTATGTATATAAATTAAAGGGTAAAGTTTAATTTGAACTAGCGAGAGAGGAGAACAGTTTGTGCGAATATCTGACTTAGCAATTATAATAGCTGTTATTGGAATAGTTGTTATGATGGTTATACCACTACCTGCAGGTTTAATAAGTGTTTTATTGATAATAAATATAAGTCTAGCTCTATTAATTCTCTTAATAGCTATGCAAACAACAGAGCCATTGCAATTATCTGTTTTTCCTTCAGTACTATTAATTATGACTATTTATCGTTTAGCGTTAAACGTTTCTACTACTCGTTCAATATTATCAGAAGGTTACGCTGGTAAGGTTGTAGAAACTTTTGGACAATTTGTAACATCTGGTAATATAGTAGTAGGTTTAGTGGTGTTTTTTATATTGGTTATAGTGCAATTTATAGTTATTACGAAAGGTTCAGAACGTGTAGCTGAAGTAGCGGCGAGATTCACTTTAGACGCAATGCCTGGCAAACAGATGAGTATTGACGCTGACTTAAATGCAGGCATAATTACGGAAATGGAGGCAAAAGAACGTAGAGAAAAGATCCAAAAGGAAGCGGATTTTTATGGTGCTATGGATGGAGCTTCTAAATTTGTTAAGGGAGATGCAATTGCAGGAATTATAATAACTTTAGTTAATATAATTGGTGGTTTTATAATTGGAATGGTACAAATGAATTTGCCCTTTGCTGAGGCTGCATCACGGTTTACGTTATTATCAATTGGCGATGGCTTAGTTAGCCAAATTCCTGCACTTCTTATTTCAACTGCTACTGGCTTAATAGTAACTCGTAGCTCATCAGGTGAGAATTTAAGTCAAGATTTAACGAAGCAAGTATTATCCTATCCTAAATTATTATATATAGTTGCTGTGTCAATCTTATTACTAGGAATAGCAACCCCTATAGGGATGATGTTAACAGTTCCAATTGCTGGGTTGATAGCATTTGGAGCATATCGATTAAATAAAGCATCTGATGAATTAACAAACGAGTTGGAAGATCAAATAGAAGAACCAGAAATTAATGATATTCGCAGCCCAGAAAGTGTATTAGATTTATTACAGGTTGATCCAATAGAGTTTGAATTTGGATATGGGTTAATTCCTATTGCTGATACGAATCAAGGCGGTGATTTGCTTGATAGAGTAATAATGATCCGCAGACAAATTGCCTTGGAGCTTGGTTTAGTAGTACCAGTAATAAGGATTAGAGATAATATACAACTTAAACCGAATGAATATGTTATAAAAATTAAAGGAAATGAAGTGGCTAATGGTGAATTATTACTTGACCACTATTTAGCAATGAGTCCAGGCATTGATGATGTAGAAATTCA
>Ga0265293_10008303_pt1 | contig 15462 bp, 12 predicted proteins | sample Munlanlewell138R_FD_192505 | JGI IMG/M metagenome (GOLD analysis project Ga0265293, IMG submission 192505) | Leachate microbial communities from a municipal landfill in Southern Ontario, Canada - Leachate well 138R | ecosystem: Engineered > Solid waste > Landfill > Unclassified | place: Canada...
TCCATGACGGTAACGCTGATTGATCCAGTGGCCATGGAAGTGGGTATGCGCTTTGCGATTCGCGAAGGCGGCCGCACAGTTGGCGCGGGCGTTGTGGCTTCGATCATTGAGTAGTGTTCGCTGTCGCAATTACCACGTGCGCATAGGAGGCCATTATGGCTACATCAGGCAATAGAGTCATTATTACGCTAGAGTGCAAAGAGTGCTCCGAGCGCAATTACACGACGACCAAAAACAAGCGAACGACTCCCGGAAAACTAGCGTTCAACAAATACTGTCCCCGTTGTCGCAAGCATACCGAACACAGGGAGACCAAGTAATGTCAAAATCTGCGCAGTGGTAGCTCGCTGCGCAGGAACACAGGTCAGTAGCTCGAATGGTAGAGCGTCGGATTCCAAATCCGAATGTTGGGGGTTCGAGTCCCTCCTGGCCTGCAAGATAAGCAGCAAAGGATACAGGTTATGAGCGATAAGAAAGATGAGCGTTTAGAACAAACTTCCGCGACATCCTTTGGCTTAATGAAATACGTACACTTAATCTTTTTGGTTGGTGCGTTTCTCGTGGGTTGGCTGTTGTCGCGCAGCATTCAGTCTTTTTGGGTTTTTTTGAACCTTAGAATTCCGGCGGTTCCGTCGGCGAATGCCACGATTTCCATTATTGTCGGCGGCATTATTGCGATTTCTATCGGATTTTATTTATGGCGAAACGCGCAGGTCAATCGCTTGGTTGTTGAAATCGTTTCCGAGCTCTCCAAGGTGGCGTGGCCAAACAAAAAAGAGCTGTATACATCCACAATTGTCGTCATTGTCGTCTCTGTCATTGCAGCGGTTATTTTGGGGCTTTACGACGCCTTTTGGTCCTGGATTACGAGTTTCATCTATTGACAGAAACTGCTTCCTGAAAGGATTCCTGTTTTGCCATAACAGGAAAAACAAGATGAAATACTACGTGGTCACAACCTACTCGGGCTTTGAAAACAAAGTAAAAATAGCCCTCGAAGATCGAATTCGTGCCGAGGGCATGGCCGATCACTTCGGCGAACTTCTCGTGCCAACAGAGACCGTTCAAGAAGTCGTTCGCGGAAAGAAACGCATCAGTGAGCGTAAATTCTTTCCCGGTTATGTGTTTGTTGAAATGAACATGACGGACGAAACTTGGCATCTGGTAAAAAGCACGCCAAAGGTTACGGGGTTTGTTGGAAATCAGACGCCCACGCCTGTGCCGGATGCCGAGATCCAAAGCATTCAAAATCGCATCCAAACGGGTGCCAGCGCGCCGACACCCATCATTCGCTTTGAAGAAGGCGACGGTGTGCGCGTGATTGATGGTGCCTTTAACGGATTTAATGGAACCGTAGAAGTCGTAAAGTCAGAGAAACAAAAAGTCGTGGTCTTGGTCAGTATCTTCGGCCGCGCGACACCCGTTGAATTGGATTACACACAGGTCGAGAAGCTCGGTTGAAGCCTTGAGGCTCTCGAGGAGACAGGAAAATGAAAAAAGTAATTGGACAAATTAAACTTCAGGTACCTGCAGGAAAAGCCAATCCATCGCCGCCCATCGGTCCCGCCTTGGGACAGCACGGCGTCAACATTATGGAATTCTGCAAAGCCTTCAACGCGAAGACGCAGGCACAGGCTGCAGATGCCATGATGATTCCTGTCGTCATCACAGTTTACGCAGATAGAAGCTTTACTTTTATCACCAAGACCCCTCCGGTAGCGCGTTTGCTGTTGAAAGAAGCAGGGCTCCAGAAAGGTTCGGGCGAGCCAAACAAAATCAAAGTTGGCAAGGTGTCCAAGGAGCAAGTTCGAAAAATTGCAGAGATGAAAATTCAAGATCTGAATACAACCAGCTTGGACGCTGCCATTCTTTCTGTTATGGGCACTGCCAAGTCGATGGGGTTGGAAATTCAATAATCCAAATCACCCTCAATGGGGAGGGTATTTTACCACGCTGTATTTATGAATGACAGCATGGGAGGCATACGCCGAAAATGGGAAAAGTAAGCAAGCGACTGGCAGCGGCGCGCGGAGATGTTGATCGCCATCAACTATATTCCGTGGACGACGCCTTTGCCAAATTGAAAGCGATTGCTTCCGCAAAATTCGATGAGACGGTCGATGTCGCCATCAATCTCGGTGTGAATCCAAGGCACGCCGATCAAATGGTGCGTGGCGCGGTCGTGTTACCGAATGGCCTCGGGAAGGTCAATCGCGTGCTCGTGTTCGCGACGGGCGAAAAGGAAAAAGAAGCACAAGAGGCGGGTGCTGATTATGTCGGTGGCGACGAGTTGATTGAAAAAATCAAAGAGGGGTGGTTGGAGTTCGATTCCACCATCGCCATCCCCACCATGATGGCCAAAGTGGGCCGCATCGGTAAAATCTTGGGAACGCGTGGCTTGATGCCCAACCCCAAGACTGGGACCGTCACCATGGACATCGCGACGGCAGTGCAGCAAGCCAAGGCCGGAAAAATCAACTATCGCGTTGAGAAGGCGGGCATTGTTCATGCACCCATTGGCAAGATTTCCTTCGATGCAGACAAGCTGGTCGAAAACTTTCACGCCCTTGTCGACGCATTGCTGAAGGCAAAGCCATCAACAGCCAAAGGCACCTACGTCCGAAATATTACAATCTCTACGACGATGGGCCCTGGCATTAAGATTGATACCAGCTTTGCCACAGGGAAAAAGTAGGAGGACGGCATGAACAAAGCGCAAAAAACTGCTGAGATTGCTGAGATTGCCGATCGTTTTTCTCGTTCCGCCTGTGCTGTTGTTACAGATTTTCGCGGGTTGAACGTGGAGAGCATGACCGAACTCCGCAACGAGTTTCGCAAAGTAGGCGTCGAGTACAAGGTTGTCAAAAACAAGCTGATCGGGCTGGCATTAAACGAAGAAAAATACACGTCGCAATTGGCACCACACCTCAAGGAGCCAACGGCGATTGCTTGGTCCTACGACGATCCGGCAGCGCCAGCGAAAGTGGTCATGGCCTTTGCCAAAAAGAACGCCAAACTAAAAGTGAAGTGTGCGATTCTCGACGGTCAGGTTATTTCCGAGAGCGATGTCGATGCCCTTGCAAAAATGCCCGGGAAAAACGAGTTGCTCGCATCCTTGTTGGCAACGTTTATGGCGCCGGCCACCGAATTCGTTCGTCTTTTGGCCGCACCAGCCACCAACTTTGTGTACTTGCTCGACGCCCGACGTCGGCAATTGGAAGAAAAGTAAACCACGGGCTGCAAAGGTCTGCAGCCTGACAAGTGTTTGTAGCCCAGGTTCTTTGTGAACCAACAAAATGGAGAGTAACATGTCTGAGATTACCCGTGAACAAGTCGTTAATTATCTGAGCAATCTGTCGGTCATGGATGTTGCCGCTCTGACAAAAGAGTTGGAAGAAAAATGGGGCGTTTCTGCAGCTCCGGTGGCTGTGGCTGGCGCTGCGGTGGCGGGCGCTGCAGCTGACTCTGCGGCTGAAGAAAAAACGGAGTTTGACGTTGAACTGACCGCTGCTGGCGACAAAAAGATCAACGTAATTAAGGCCATCCGCGAGATCACCAGCTTGGGCCTGAAAGAAGCCAAAGATCTGGTAGACGCTGCCCCCAAGGTCGTTAAAGAAAGCGCTTCGAAAGAAGAAGCTGAAGAGATCAAGAAAAAGCTCGAGGAGGCTGGCGCTACTGTTACCGTGAAGTAGCGTTGATGATCTCAATTACCGAGAGTTTTCATACTGCTTTATTGGCGAACAATTCTAAGAGTAAAAAGCTCTATGGGGAGCGGTGCATTCATTTTGAATTGCCCGACTCCCTATGGAGCATTTTGTTTTGTAGCCGTGACAACAAAAGGGAGCTGACTCAATGGCATCCATAATTAAGGCAAAGTTACGTCATCGTGAGTCTTTTGGACGAATTAAAAAAATTGCTGAAATCCCACACCTGATTGAGATTCAGAAACGTTCATATGACAAATTTTTGCAGGCCACAGTTCCCATAGAACAACGTGAAAATGTGGGTTTGCACGGCGTTTTTAATAGCGTTTTTCCCATCAAAGATTTTAAGGGAAGCAGCGAGCTGGCATACTTGGGATACGTCTTTGAAAAACCCAAGTACGATGTCGAGGAATGCCGGCAGCGCGGCATGAGCTTTGCCGCTCCCATTAAGGTTACCATTCAACTGGTTATCTATGATGCCCCCTTGGAAGAAGGGCAGGACCCGTCCGTCCGCGGCATCAAAGAACAAGAGGTCTTCTTTGGAGAAATTCCCCTGATGACCGAGAATGGGACGTTCATCATTAACGGCACCGAACGCGTGGTCGTGAGTCAATTGCACCGTTCTCCGGGCGTCTTTTTTGATCACGACAAAGGCAAAACCCACTCCTCTGGCAAGTTGCTTTTTTCGGCGCGACTGATTCCGTATCGCGGTTCCTGGTTGGATTTTGAGTTTGATCACAAAAACATCATCAATTGCCGTATTGACCGCCGCCGCAAGATGCCCGCGACGGTTTTGCTGCGTGCATTGGGGTATTCTACGCAGGAGTTGCTGAGTTATTTTTACAACACGGAAACTGTGTTTCTTGAGTCGGGGAAAAAGTATTCCAAAAGTGTTGGTTACGATTTCTTGCTCGGTCAGCGCGCTACCCGGGACATCAAATTAAACGGCAAGGTGTTGGTGCCCAAAAACAGAAAGTTCACGAACTCTTCAGTGCAAAAAATGAAAGCACAGGGCATCGAAAAACTCCCGCTGGATCTGGAAGTGCTGTTGGGCATGGTTTCCGCGGAGGACGTTATAGATGAGAGTACCGGCGAAATTTTGCTGGAGTGCAACGAAGAGGTGACCGAAGCGGCGCTGGAGCAGCTCCGAAGCGCCAAGGTCGGCTCTTTTAAAGTGCTTTTTATCGACAACTTAAACGTTGGTTCGTATTTGCGCGACACGTTGATGGTCGACAAAATTTCCACACAAGACGAGGCCATTCTCGAGATATACCGGCGTTTGCGTCCTGGAGACCCACCGACACTGGATTCGGCACGCAATTTGTTTGAGAGCCTTTTCTTCAACCAAGAGCGTTATGACCTCTCCAAAGTGGGCCGCTTGAAGCTGAACTACAAGTTTAACCTTGAGGAACCGCTCGATAACACCGTGTTGACCAAAAAAGACATTATGGAAACCGTCCGCCACTTGATTGAGCTCAAGAATGGTCGGGGTTCCATTGATGATATCGACCACCTGGGCAACCGACGCGTTCGCGCCGTGGGTGAACTGATGGAGACCCAATATCGCGTAGGGCTGGTTCGCATGGAACGCGCCATTCGCGAAAAGATGAGCATGAGCCAAGAGCTGGACACCTTGATGCCGCACGATTTGATCAATGCCAAGCCCGTGAGCGCGGTGGTCAAAGAGTACTTTGGTTCGAGCCAACTCTCACAGTTTATGGACCAAACAAACCCGCTCTCCGAAGTGACACACAAACGGCGTCTGTCGGCTTTGGGGCCGGGTGGATTGACGCGTGAGCGCGCGGGCTTTGAAGTGCGCGACGTACACTCCACGCACTATGGTCGCATCTGTCCCATTGAAACCCCGGAAGGACCGAATATCGGCTTGATAGCCTCTTTGTCGACCTTTGCGAAGGTGAACGAATTCGGCTTTGTCGAAACCCCCTACCGTGAAGTGACCGACGGAAAAATTACAGACAAGGTTCGTTTTTTCAGCGCGCTGGAAGAAGAGAAACACAACATTGCGCAGGCCAATGAAGAGGTCGACGCGAGCGGACGCTTGGTGGGCGATTTGTTGCCGTGTCGTCATTTTGGCGAGTTGGAAATGGTGTCTCCCGATGTGGTGTCGCTAATGGACGTGTCTCCCAATCAGTTGGTCTCTGTAGCGTCTTCGTTGATTCCTTTTTTGGAACACGACGACGCCAACCGCGCCCTGATGGGGTCGAACATGCAGCGTCAGGCCGTTCCACTTCTCAAGTCGCGTGCACCGTTGGTGGGAACGGGGATTGAGGAAAAAGTCGCCAAAGATTCAGGGGTAACCGTGGTGGCGCGCCGTGCGGGCGTTGTCGAATCTGTGGACGCCACGCGCATCGTTGTTCGCGCAGAAGGCATCGACGGCGACTTCCCTGATATCTACAACTTGGTGAAGTTCCGCCGTTCCAATCAAAACACGTGCGTCAATCAAAAACCCATCGTTCACGTCGGAGAGCGCGTCACCCAAAATCAAGTGATTGCAGACGGCCCCTCTTCGCAAATGGGCGAACTGGCATTGGGGCAAAACGTACTGGTCGCTTTCATGCCGTGGGGTGGATACAACTTCGAGGACTCCATCCTTCTTTCAGAACGTCTGGCCAAGCAAGACACGTTCACTTCCATTCACATTGAAGAATTTGAGTGCGTGGCCCGTGATACAAAATTGGGCAAAGAAGAGATCACCCGCGACATCCCCAATGTTGGAGAGGAAGCGCTCGCGAACCTCGACGAGAGCGGCATTATCCGCATCGGCGCGGAAGTCAAACAGGGGGACATTCTCGTCGGTAAAATTACGCCAAAGGGCGAGACCCAGCTCAGCCCCGAAGAAAAACTATTGCGCGCCATTTTTGGCGAAAAAGCGGGAGATGTTCGCGACTCCTCGCTGCGCGTTCCACCTGGCGTCTCTGGGGTCGTTATCGATGCGCGTGTTTTTAGCCGCCGCGGTACCGACAAAGACGAGCGCTCCAAAGAAATTGAGAATTTGGAACGCGCGCGCCTTGAGAAAAATATGGCCGCCGAAATTCGCATTGTTCGCGAATCTGCTTATTTGCGCATCCGGGATATTTTGGTGGGCAAGACCACCAAGGGCAAGACTGTTGATGACAAGGGCAAGACCCTTATCGATAAAAAAGTAAAGCTGACTGCTGATGTCTTGCAAACGGTTCCGCGAAAATACTGGGGACAAATTCCCCTCGAGAGCGATGCGGAGCGCATTCACGAAATTCTGGATTCTCTGGCCAACCAACAAGGGCAAATCGAGAGCATCTTTTACGACAAAATCGATCGTCTCTCTAAGGGAGATGAGTTGCCGCCAGGCGTTATCAAAATGGTGAAGCTTTTTGTCGCCATTAAACGCCGGGTTGCCGTTGGTGATAAGATGGCGGGCCGTCACGGAAACAAAGGCGTCATCAGCCGTATCTTGCCTGAAGAAGACATGCCCTATCTGCAGGATGGCACGCCGGTGGACATCGTTCTCAACCCGTTGGGCGTTCCTTCGCGAATGAACGTGGGACAGGTTTTGGAAACCCACTTGGGGGCCGCTGGACGAGTGCTTGGCGAGCAGTTGCATGAGATGGCCGTGTCCCAGGGACACACAGCAGCCCATATTCGCGACAAGCTGAAAGGCGTTTTCCCAACGTCAGTGGGACGCTCATTTGTTGCGGCGCTTTCCGACAAGGAAGTCGTCGAGCTCGCGAAGTCCTATAAAGAGGGTTTCCGTTACGCGACGCCAGTGTTTGACGGTGCGTCCGAAGAGGAAATCCGCGAAGCACTGGCCCATGCCGGTTTGCCGCAAAACGGGCAGGCAGTTCTCTTCGATGGCAGAACGGGAGATGCGTTCGAGCAAGACGTTACGGTTGGTGTCATGTACATGCTGAAATTGCACCACTTGGTCGACGATAAAATTCACGCTCGCTCTATCGGTCCATACTCACTGGTAACGCAACAGCCGCTGGGCGGTAAGGCACAGTTTGGCGGACAGCGTTTGGGCGAGATGGAAGTTTGGGCCATGGAGGGTTACGGTGCAGCCTATGCACTTCAAGAGTTTCTCACCGTGAAGAGCGACGACGTTATGGGACGCACGCGCATGTACGAGTCCATTGTAAAAGGGGAACAACATCTCGAAGCCGGTCTGCCCGAATCATTCAACGTGTTGATTAAAGAATTGCAGAGTCTTTGCTTGAATGTCGAATTGCTCGAAAACAAACCGGGGATTGAGACCCAAGTTTCAGACGTTTCTGATCTCTAAAGACGGGAGATTTTCACATGAAAGACTATTTTAATTTTCTTGAGAAGCCCAAGGACCCGTCGAGCTTTTCGGCGATAAAAATTTCGCTGGCAAGCCCGGAGCAAATTTTGGAGTGGTCTCATGGCGAGGTGAAAAAGCCTGAAACGATTAACTATCGGACCTTCAAGCCCGAACGCGAAGGATTGTTCTGCGCCAAAATTTTTGGACCGGTGAAAGATTACGAGTGCAATTGCGGCAAGTACAAGCGCATGAAGCACCGCAACATCGTTTGCGAAAAGTGCGGCGTAGAAGTGATTCAATCCAAGGTGCGTCGAGAGCGGCTGGGGCACATTCATTTGGCCACACCCGTTGCGCACATTTGGTTTCTCAAGAGTTTGCCATCTCGAATTGGCGCGCTGTTGGACATCGCCCTGAAAGACCTGGAGCGCATTCTGTATTGCGAGAGTTACGTGGTGCTCGATCCGCGGGATACCGCGTTGGAACGCGGCGAAATCCTCTCTGAAGAGCGCTATCAGCAGGCATTGGAAGAGTTCGGTTGGGATTCGTTTGAGGCGGGCATGGGCGGCGAAGCCATCTTGGCCCTCTTGAAAGATATCGACGTCATCTCACTGGCCGAAGAACTTCGCAACGAACTCAAAACGACCACCAGCGAAGCCAAGCGCAAAAAATTTACGAAGCGTCTTAAGGTTACCGAAGCCTTTAAAGAGTCAGGTAACAAGCCCGAATGGATGATGCTCTCCACCATTCCCGTGCTGCCGCCCGACCTGCGGCCACTCGTGCCATTGGATGGCGGGCGTTTTGCGACCAGCGATCTGAACGATCTGTATCGCCGCGTTATCAACCGCAACAATCGTTTGCGGAGGCTCTTGGAACTGAACGCGCCGGATATCATCATTCGCAACGAGCGACGCATGCTGCAAGAAGCTGTGGATGCTTTGTTCGATAACGGACGCCGGGGCAAAACCATTACGGGACCCAACAAGCGCCCACTGAAATCCCTTTCGGATATGCTCAAGGGAAAGCAGGGACGATTCCGCCAAAACCTACTGGGCAAGCGTGTTGACTATTCGGGACGCTCGGTGATCGTCGTCGGCCCCAACTTGAAGTTGCACCAATGCGGTTTGCCAAAGCAGATGGCGTTGGAACTGTTCAAGCCGTTTATCTACAACAAATTGGAACAGCGCGGCTACGTGACCACCATTAAGAGTGCCAAAAAAATGGTGGAAAAAGCCAAGACCGAGGTCTGGGACATTCTCGATGAGGTGATCAGCGAGCACCCCGTGATGCTCAACCGCGCACCGACTCTGCACCGCTTGGGCATTCAGGCCTTTGAGCCGGTCCTGATCGAAGGCAAGGCCATTCGCCTGCACCCGTTGGTATGTACGGCTTTTAACGCAGACTTCGACGGCGACCAAATGGCGGTTCACGTTCCGTTGTCCATTGAGGCACAAATGGAAGCCCGTGTCTTGATGATGTCGACGAACAACATCTTGAGCCCAGCCCATGGCAAGCCCATCATCAATCCCACGCAAGATGTCGTGTTGGGATTGTACTACATGACGAGCAAACGGCCTTTCGCACGGGGTGAATTCCGCGCCGAGTCCAAGGGCAGCGAGCGCATGGTTGGCGTTTATGCCTCTGCCAACGAGGTGCGTATGGCGTACGATTTTAACGCCATTGATCTGCACGCAGAGGTCATGGTTCGCATTGACGGCGAGCTCGTCAACACGTCTGTGGGACGCGTCTTGGTGGGCGACATTTTGCCCAAGGGATTGCCGTTCAGTTATGTCAACAAAGTGATGGATAAGAAGGCCTTGTCCGCCATCATCGATGCCTGCTACCGCATTTGCGGCAACAAGGCCACGGTGATCCTCGCCGATCATTTGCGCAACGTCGGATTTGAGTACGCGACCAAGGCGGGCATCTCCATTTGCATGGAAAACATGGTGGTGCCTGATGCGAAAAAGAAGCTCCTTGCAGATGCGCAAAACGAAGTCAAAAGGGTCTTGGAGCAATACCAAGAAGGCTTGATTACCGACGGCGAGCGCTACAACAAAGTCGTCGATATTTGGGCGGCGGCTTCGGACCAAATCGCCGACGAAATGCTGCAACAAATCAAGTGGGTCGAATTGGAAGACCGCCGTTCTCGTGAGAAGAAAACGGTTGCCAGCTTTAACCCCATTTTTATTATGGCCGACTCTGGTGCGCGTGGCTCTAACGCTCAGTTGCGCCAGTTGGCGGGCATGCGCGGTTTGATGGCCAAACCTTCTGGTGAAATTATCGAAACACCCATTACGGCAAACTTTCGTGAAGGCCTAACGGTGTTGCAGTACTTTACATCGACACACGGGGCGCGAAAGGGATTGGCAGATACAGCCCTGAAAACCGCCAACTCTGGTTATCTCACGCGCCGTCTGGTGGATGTGGCCCACGATGCAACCATCGCCGAGTTTGACTGTGGCACCCTTGATGGTATCGAGGTCTCGCCATTGGAAGAGGGCGGAGAGATCATTCAACACCTGGGAGAGCGCGTCTTGGGACGCGTGGCCCTGGATGACGTTTACGATCCCTTCACCGGTGATTTGCTCGTTGAAGCCAACGAGATTATCGATGAAGAAAGGGTCGCCAAAATCGAAGCGGCTGGCGTCTCCAGCGTGACCATTCGTTCGGTGCTGACTTGTCAAACGAAGCGGGGCATTTGCGTAAAGTGCTACGGTCGCGATTTGGCCCGGGGATATCAGGTGAACATCGGTGAGGCGGTGGGGGTGATTGCCGCGCAGAGCATTGGCGAGCCCGGCACACAGCTCACCATGCGGACCTTCCACATTGGCGGTGCTGCCAAGCGCGGAAAGATTGAACAATCTCGCCTCGAAACGCTGCAGGACGGTCGTATTTCATTGAAGTCGACGGCCTTTGCCACCAAGAGCGATGGCGGTTGTGTTGTGATGTCGCGTCATGGCGAAATTCACGTCATCGACGATACGGGACGCGAGCACGCCTATCCAGTGGTGTACGGTGCCTCGTTGATGGTTGCCGATGGTCAGTCGGTGAAAAAAGGCCAATTGCTGGCAGAGTGGGACCCTTACTCCTTCCCCATCATCGCGGAAGTCGCGGGCAGTGTAAAATTTGGCGACGTCATTGAGGGCGTTTCTGTTTTGGAAATGTTGGACGAAGTAACGGGCTTGTCGCGCAAAGTAATCATTGAGTCTCGCGATCCTGAACTGCGTCCTCGCATCTCCATTAAAGGTGAGGACAACGTCACACTGAGCGCGGGTTCTTCACTGGCGCGTTACTTGCTGCCAGTGGGTGCCAACATTACGGTTTCGGAAGGCGACATCGTGGATGCGGGCGAAGTGATTGCCAAAATCCCGCGAGAGACCACGAAGACGAAAGACATCACCGGTGGTTTGCCACGCGTTGCCGAGCTCTTTGAGGCCCGGAAGCCCAAGGAGCATGCCGTTATCTCCGAAATTGATGGCACGGTCTCATTTGGCAAAGACACCAAAGGCAAACGCAAGGTGGTTATCACCCCCGAAATTGGGGAGCCCAAAGAGTATCTCATCGCCAAAGGGAAGCACATCGCTGTCAAAGAGGGCGACATGATTCGGGCGGGTGAGCCGCTGATGGATGGCCCCGCAAATCCGCATGACATTCTCAAAGTGATGGGCGAGAAGGCCTTGGCCAAGTACTTGGTAGACGAAGTGCAAGAGGTGTATCGCTTGCAAGGTGTGGCCATCAACGACAAACACATTGAAGTCATCGTGCGCCAAATGCTCAAACGCGTAACCATTAAAGAACCGGGCGACACCAGTTTCTTGTTGGACGACAAAATCGACAAGGCCATTTTCAGCATGGAAAATGAGCGGGTCATGGCGCAGGGCGGACAGCCGGCGACCGCGGAAAGCTTGTTGTTGGGCATCACCAAGGCAGCGCTTTCCACAGAGAGTTTTATCTCCGCATCCTCTTTTCAGGAGACCACCAAGGTCCTGACCGAGGCCGCCATTTCTGGCAAGGTTGATGAACTCATTGGGCCCAAAGAAAATGTCATTGTTGGGCGCCTAATTCCGGCGGGCACCGGTGTGAGGCTCTACCAGGAGCTGTCCATTGAGACACAAGAAGTCGACGCCTCAGACGAAGATCCCTCTTTGGAACCCGACTCCGATTATGATTCATTCGACGAGATGACTTCTGCTTGACAAGGGAAAGTGCATCGCGTATAGAACACGCCCTCGAACAGTATAATTGAGGTTCGATGGAGAAAAAGAGATATGCCAACGATTAATCAATTGGTCCGAAAAGGCCGCAAAATTCAGGTTCAAAAAACAAATGCGCCGGCTTTGAAAGCCTGCCCGCAAAAGCGCGGTGTATGCGTTCGCGTGTATACTTCAACCCCCAAGAAGCCCAACTCCGCTCTGCGAAAAGTGGCCAGGGTTCGCTTGACCAACGGCATGGAAGTGACGACGTACATTCCCGGCGAAGGACACAACTTGCAAGAGCACTCCGTTGTGTTAATTCGCGGTGGTCGTGTAAAAGACCTTCCCGGTGTTCGTTATCACGTTGTTCGCGGAGCCATGGATGCATCCGGTGTTGACAAACGTCGCAAGAGCCGCAGCAAATACGGTGCGAAGCGCCCCAAGAGTTGAGAGACGGATAGAGGATTATCATGCCAAGACGCAGGGAAGTTCCCAAAAGAAAAGTTCATCCAGATCCCAAGTATCGCAACCGCATCGTCTCTAAGTTTGTCAACAAGATGATGCTGGATGGCGCCAAGAGCGTTGCCGAAACGGCGCTGTATGGTGCATTCGATATTATTGAACAGCGCTACAAACAAGACCCGTTGGAGCTCTTTAAAAAGGCCATCGAGAATGTAAAACCCAAGGTAGAGGTAAAATCTCGTCGCGTGGGTGGCGCCACTTATCAAGTGCCTGTAGAAGTGCGCGCGAATCGCAAACTGGCCTTGGCCATGCGTTGGATCATCGGTTATTCGCGCACCCGCGGTGAGCATACCATGCGCGAGCGCCTGGCTGCCGAACTGGTAGACGCATCGCAAAATCGCGGTTCCTCCATTAAGAAACGCGAAGACACACACAAGATGGCTGAGGCCAACAAAGCCTTTGCCCATTATCGCTGGTAGCGAATCATAATTAATCCCGGGTTTTTTCCGGCGGGTGCTGAACGCGCCGAACGATGCCGAAGAAGAGACCCTTGCCGCTGAAAAGAAGTGTCAGCGGATGGGAGACAAGCGGTGGCGAAAAGGCCCACGAATGACCTGATCCGAAATATCGGAATCATGGCGCACATTGATGCCGGAAAAACAACGCTGACAGAGCGCGTGTTGTATTACACCGGTGTCTCCCACAAAATTGGCGAGGTGCACGAAGGCACCGCGCAGATGGATTGGATGCCCCAGGAACAAAAGCGCGGCATCACCATCACGAGTGCGGCGACCACCTGCTTCTGGAACGAACACCGCATTAATATTATCGATACACCCGGACATGTGGACTTCACCATGGAGGTCGAGCGTTCGTTGCGTGTGCTCGATGGCGCTGTTGGTGTTTTCGATGGCGTCGCGGGGGTTGAACCCCAGTCCGAAACGGTTTGGCGCCAAGCCGATAAATACCATGTGCCCCGAATCGCATTTGTGAACAAAATGGACCGCATCGGTGCCAGCTTTGAAAAGTGCGTCGACATGATGAAGACGCGATTGCAGGCTCGCCCCGTCGTGATGCAATTGCCCATTGGCAGTGAAGAGCAATTCATTGGGGTTGTCGACTTGTTGCGCTTTCGCGCGTTGGTGTGGCGAAATGACGACGACCTCGGCACGACTTATGCACTCGAGGATGTGCCCGCCGACATGTTAGCGGATTGCCAAGCAGCCCGAGAGGCGTTGATTGAAGCAGCGGCTGACTTCGACGAAGTCCTGATGGAGTCTTATCTGGAGGGTGGGGAGATCGCAGAGGCGGATGTGGTACGCGCGTTGAGAAAAGCGTGTCTCGCCAATGCGCTGGTCCCGGTTTTTTGCGGGGCCGCTTTTAAAAACAAAGGCGTGCAGCCGCTGTTGGATGCCGTGATTGATTACTTGCCCTCACCTGCAGACCTGCCGCCGGTTGTGGGCTTTGATCTGACCAAAGTCGACAAAGAGCAAACGCGAGCTGCACTTGATTCAGAACCCTTTTCTGGGTTGGCGTTCAAAATTCAGCACGATGCCTTTGCGGGACAACTAACGTATCTGCGGGTTTATTCGGGGGTTTTGGAGACGGGCAAAACGGTGCTCAACGCAGGCAAAAACAAAAAAGAGCGCACTGGAAAACTCTTGTTGATGCATGCGAATAAGCGCGAAGAAATTTCTGCCGTATACGCCGGTGATATTGCGGCGATTGTCGGTTTGCGGTTTACCACTACCGGCGACACGCTTTGCGACATCAACAAACCGTTGCTGCTCGAAAGCATCGATATCCCCGAGCCAGTCATTTCGATTGCCATAGAACCCAAAACTGGTGCCGATCAAGACAAGTTGACTGCGGCATTGGCTCGTTTGCACATGGAAGACCCCACGTTTGTCGCCAAGGTGGATGAGGACACCGGGCAATCGCTGATCAGTGGGATGGGGGAGTTACACCTGGAAATCATTGTAGAGCGTTTGCGGCGCGACTTTCATGTGGATGCCAATGTTGGCGAACCACGGGTTGCGTTTCGCGAATCTGTTTCTGCAACGGCTTCGGCGACTGGCGAATTTGAAAAGCAAATCGGCACCAAATTGCATCACGCCATAGTGCCGCTGCAGGTGAGTCCAGCCCCAACGGGGACGGGATTGACGCTACATAACGAGTGTGAAGACCCCGACATGCCAGCAGAAATGTTGGGGCATATCGAGGAAAGTATTCGCGGCGCTGTGGAGGCTGGCGTGCTGGCTGGCTACCCCGTGGTCGATATTGAAGTAAAAATATTGAAAAATTTGAAACATCATGTTGACAGCACGGATTTGGCATATAAAATCGCCGCCTCAGTCGCCCTGCGCGAAGCTTTGAACCAAGCAAATCCGGTGCTGTTAGAGCCCATAATGGATGTTCAAATTGTGGTGCCGGAAGACTTTTTGGGAGACGTCGTTGGCGACTTAAACCGTAGGCACGGGAAAATTAACGGCATGGATCGAAACGAAAATTTGCAAACATTAAACGCACACGTGCCATTGCGGCAAATGTTTGGATACACAACGGATTTGCGCACGATTACGCAGGGCAGGGCCACTTACACAATGCAGTTTGCCCATTTTAGCGAAGTCCCAGAACAAATCGCGAAAGCAATTGTTGGATAAACATATCTGCGCCGAAGGCAAAAAGCACGGCACAAGCAAGGGAGTCTGTCATGGCCAAAGAAAAATTTGTAAGAAACAAACCGCACTGCAACATCGGTACGATCGGTCATATTGACCACGGAAAGACGACGTTGACCGCTGCGATTACGCGTGTTCTTGCC